>Ga0208125_100064_pt1 | contig 110619 bp, 99 predicted proteins | sample LakWasM128_HOW14_2_FD_183938 | JGI IMG/M metagenome (GOLD analysis project Ga0208125, IMG submission 183938) | Freshwater sediment methanotrophic microbial communities from Lake Washington under simulated oxygen tension - Sediment Metagenome... | ecosystem: Environmental > Aquatic > Freshwater >...
TAGAAAACATACAAGCAGCCTATGAAGGTGTGCAAGCTTCGCAAGTCTATCAAGGTAATCAAGTGACCAGCGTGAATGTGATGTTCAGCCGTTCCGTACGTGATGATTTGCGCGAAATTGGCTCGCTTCCTCTTAAAAATCCTGATGGTAAAATTATCTACCTCAAAGATGTAGCTGATATTAGCCAAGAAAACGGCCGCTCAAAAATTCTACATGCAGGGGCTAAACGCATCCAAACCGTCACTTGTAACATCCATAACCGTGACATTGCCAGCTTTGCGAGTGAAATGAAAAAGCGTATTAAAGCTGAAGTCCAATTATCTTCTGGCAATTTTGTGACGTATACAGGCGAAGCTGAAGCCAATGCAAAATCTCGTGAAGACTTAATTGTGCATTCATTGCTAGCAGCAGTTGGTATCTTCTTGATGCTGTATATCGCCTTTGGCAGACTGCGCAACTTACTGCTCACTTTCGCTAACCTGCCCTTCGCCCTAATTGGCGGCGTAATTGCGGCCATGTTTACCGGCGGTTGGATTTCATTAGGCTCTTTAGTTGGCTTTGTCACACTATTCGGCATCACACTGCGCAACTCAATCATGATGGTATCGCACTACCAACATCTGATTGACGAAGAAAACTGTGTTTGGGGGCTAGAAACCTGCATACGTGGTGCATCAGAACGACTACCATCAATCTTAATGACAGCACTGGTAACAGCGCTAGGCTTGCTACCTTTAGCACTCGGTAGCGGGCAGCCAGGGCGAGAAATCGAAGGCCCAATGGCGACGATTATTGTTGGGGGTTTAGTGACTTCAACGATTTTAAATTTATTAATACTGCCCACCATCATGTTGCATTTTGGGCAGTTTAAAAAAGAGAACTTTACTTAACTATTATCCGAACTAATCGTATTTAATATACTTAAAACGTGCATCTTCATTGGGCGTACCTTCTAGCACACCACCTTCTAATGCCGGTTGCCAGGCAATCACTGACTCAATCTTCGCTGCCAACTCAAAGTCTTTATCTGTGATGCCTTTAGCGTCATGCGTGCATAATTTCACAATCACAAATGCATAAGAAACCGTTAAGTCTGGATGATGCCATGCCGCTTCAGCCAAATGCCCTACCGTATTCACCACCATGAGCGTCGCTTTCCAACCGCTAGTTCTATACTTACGGCGGATCCAGCCATTCTCTAAAAACCAATGCGGCAGGTCAGCCTTTAATTTCTCTTCGACTTCTTGGTCGGAGTACACTTTACTTGTCGTCATAAAATCACCTTTAACTGATTATATTATTAAGCCGCAAACCTTTTTCTTGCAGCTTTTTCACACTAAAACCTTGCTCAAAAATAGTGTAGTCCGCTTTATTTAGCACCCAAGCATTAAAGTTTTTACCTTTGGAAAAGTTAACGAATTGACTGTCTATTAATTCATCATCTACTAAATGCTGCAACTTGCTTGGCGCTTCTTTTTGATAAGTGATTAAAGACTTAGATTTCACCAATATCAGCTGTTCCGCACCCAATTTATTGGCAAGCCAAGCGCTCAAGCTATCGGATGTCACTTGCCAATTTTGCGGGATACTAGTATCAGCCAAAGCCATTTTACTGGGTAGCCACACAATTCCACGATGTTGCCAGCCGCGCTCAGCAAGTTCTAACTCACTACTAGCGGTAACTAATCCAGGATTCATACCTGCAAGCAATAAGCCAAACTGATCCATCGCCAACAGTGCTAGTTGATGTGCGACTTCATCGCTAGCATTTGAAATTTGTTGCGCCTCGCGCACAGAGTTTGCAAACAAGCCACCACCAGGCACAATCACCACTTTACCATCACCAAATTTCACTAATAGCTCAAGCCAGCGCAACAGTTCTGGTGCGCCGAGCAAACTACCGCCTAATTTGATTACCCACATGTGGTCACCCTCAAATGCTTAGCTAATCCGCATGCCTAAAAAATCGCATAGTTTTCATCATACTTGAAGCCTTATCCAAAGTTTCCGCGTACTCTTTTTCTAATACTGAATCTGCCACGATGCCGCCACCAGCATAAAAATTGATTTCACCTGCACCATGCTCATCTTGAGAATATACAGCAGTACGAATTGCAATATTCGTATCCATATTGCCATCAAAGCCAATGTAGCCAATGGCGCCACAATAAACGCCGCGTCGATTTTGCTCTAATTCTTCAATAATTTGCATTGACCTTAACTTTGGCGCACCTGTAATGGAACCACCAGGGAAACAACCTCGGAGTAAATCAATCACAGACTTATCTGATGTTAACGTTCCAGTTACGATGCTGACCAAATGATGCACATTAGCAAAGCTTTGCAGTAGAAACAGTTTATCAGTCTTCACGGAGCCTATCTCGCAGCTCTTACTAATATCGTTACGTAATAAATCAACGATCATCAAGTTCTCAGCACGGTCTTTAATGCTCGCTTGCAAGTCGATCGCATATTGCTGATCTTGCTCTGCATCTTCAGAACGCGGTCTAGTGCCTTTAATTGGCCGAGTTTCCACATGCGTACCTACAACCTGCAAAAATCGCTCTGGTGAGCCTGAGAGCACCTGCAAATGACCAAAATTCATATAAGCCATAAACGGTGCTGAGCTTATTTCCCTCAATTTTTCGTAAGCAACCCAAGCATTTCCACGCGCTTTAGCCGAAAAACGTTGCGCTAAATTCACTTGGTAGCAGTCTCCTTCAACAATGTAACGCTTAATCGCATTAAATGCCCTAGAGTACTTGCTAAAGTCCATATTGCTGGTTATAGCAGTGGTTAATTCAAAGGCATCTAAATTTTCTGGTTCTGTGGGCGATTGTGATTCCATAGGAGCCTCAAACAGAGCACATAAATCAGCCCAACCATCATGTGTAGATTCCTGAAAACCATGTGAAACCAAACAAGCCGTTTTCTCACGATGATCAACCACCACCGCCCAATCATAAATACCCACCATCATGTGTGGAATAGTCGGATTGAGTGAGCTCAAATTTGGCAAGGTTTCTACTTGTCGCGCTAAATCGTAAGCAAAATAACCAACCGCACCTCCACAAAATGGCAAAGCATTCTGTGCTGCTTTGTAAGGCGCCATCAGGCTATTCAGAATATCGAATGGATCATCAAAACTCACTTCAACTTGACCCTGCCGAGCAATCTCTGACTTGGTTTTAGCGCCATCGTCAATGGTACTCACTGTGATGAACGGATCTGCCACAATAATGTCATAACGCCCATATTGGCTTTGCGGCTGACCGCTATCGAGCAATATCGACCATGGCTTATGACTTAAGCGTGCAAATAGCTGCGCTGTGTTTACTTGATACTTTAAATTGTGTTTAAGCAAATTCATGTCGGATTCAATTGGGTTTAATGACTATGTAATGCCAAATAAGCTACAGCATAGGCTGGCAAACAAACCGTTGCCCAATGTTTTAATTCATTATCGTTAGAAGATAGCGGATGAGCAATAAAATCTGCCACGTCTACATAAGGCAGTTTCATGTTAGCAGAGATTTCTCGTGCTAAAAAACTCCCAGCCCCTGCGCCTATGATACTTAATCTGGCATTATTCTTAACGCGTAAAGTATGTTTAGTTGCCACCTCTTGCAAACGCGAAACTTGCTGCTGCTTAAAAGCTTGTGCCAGTATCATCCAAGTATCTAATGGCTTATCTTGGGCATCGTGTCCTATCATACGTGCAACTCTCTGCGCGCTTGCATGGACAGTCTTTTCTTTACCATCAGCAGTGTCAGTCATATCATCTTCGCTAACCAAGTCATCAGTCAGCCGATAGACATCAGCTGTAGTCGCGAAATACTCCGCGGCAACAGAAGTGACTGTATTCTCAAACTGAATTTTTTGCGTAAGCGCCATCAGTGGTGTTCGTATCACACCAGTGTAAACCAACTCCTCAGTTTGCATACGTGCCGCATCGGTTAATCCCAAGCAAACTGGTTGATGCTCAGTAATCAAAACAAAATCCGAGGTTGTACTGCCAACATCAATCAACAATGCATGCCCTATTTGCTTGGCAACAAAACCCGCACTTGCTAACCAATTGGCAGAGGCAATATGCTGCCAATGATTATTCACTTCATCTATTGTGACAAAACCAGCAAAATCTGAAGCGGATGCACCTGTATAAAACCGCTTGTTACCAATAAGTTTGGCATGCATGACACGGCTAATTTCATTTACACCAGTTTGACGATTTGCAAATAAATCGACAAGCTCGCCTGTCATTGTAATCGCGTGTGCTGCAGTTGAAGTAGAAAACTGGCTTAACACTTTATCAATGGCAGCTTCTAATTCATTCAAACCGCGCCACAATGCACACGGCACTTGAAGCACTTGCACCAAGTTACCTTCAGCATTAAGCAAGGCTGCTTTAAGATGCGCCCCACCAACATCCCAGCCTATGATAGGTAATTTACTCATAATGAAACTTCAACCACGTTTTTTTGCAACACAGGCATCGTAAATTTGGAGTCTTTAATGCTTTCTAAAATTATTTTTGCTGGGTTATGTCCGATTGCCTCGCGCAAACCGACATAACTGGTGGTAAGTCGCGGGTTGATTTCAACAACATAAATCTTGTCATTTTCAACATCAACAATCACATCTACACCTATATAACCCGCGGCATCTGGCAGCATTTTAGCAACTTTACGAGCAAGTGTTTCAAACCGCTGCCAATAATCCTGCATGCCGTTTATTGCAACACCATTTAAGTTAAACGTATCAGCATTAAGGCTGATATTTTGTTTATTACAACTTAATAACCAGCCCTTGCCAGCTCGACATATCATAGAAAAACTCGCAGCAACACCCTGCTGATAGGGCTGAACAATATAGTTTAAATATCTGTTATCTTGTTTTAGCCAAGTCATTAGTTTTTGCAAGTCATCAAATACTTTAATGCCATCACAACCTGCCCCATCTTCCGGCTTTGCAACCCAACGACTATGGTTAAGCGCTTGTGGGGATTGAGCCGCAGTAAACTCTTCATCTAGAACAAAATCGTCACCTGCAATGGTAGGTATTGTAAAAATTTTAGCTTCTTGTAAAGCCTCGTAAGCTAAAGATTTACTAGTGCCAATTAAAGTAGAATCAAACTCACATCCTAAAAAAATCACATCGGCTTCGTAGCACATCTCACTTAACTTCAATAACGTACCATTTGACTCTGGTGCGATCAGCCACACCAAATCAACCTGAGTCAGCATGCTTTTAAAGCTATCTTCGAAGTTGCTATCAACTTGCAGACTGCTTTTAACTAGAGGCGAAGCAGCCCGTCTTGCATCATGTGTCGTCACAATTTCATAGCCATCAAGCTCAATCAAGTCAGCCAGCAGCGCGTCACGCATCAACGTACCTTCTTTAACCAACGATGCAGGTAATGCCTCTGCACATAAGCCGCCACCAGTGATAAACTCGCATACAAACAGTTTTAATAGCGGCTCTACTTTAGGCGGTTCCATTTGAAAGTTATTCCAGTAATCGATGTATTAAACGGCGGCGTGGTTCATGCAAAAAAAGGTGATCGAGCTGCGTATCAAGCAATACATTCTCAACTTACACCATCATCGCAACCATTAGATATTGTAGCGGCTTTATTAGAGCTTTATCCGTTTCAGCAGCTCTATATTGCGGACTTAAATGCGATTCAAAAATTAGATGCTAGCCACGAAAATAATTATAACGTGATTGCCTCTATTAAAGAGCTATACCCAGCACTTGAGTTGTGGGTGGATGCTGGTATTAGCAACAACGTAGAACTTAATTTATGGCAGAAACTCGGTACTCGTTTAATAATCGGCAGTGAAAACTTTATCAACATTAGCGACTACTCGTCACTGAGTACCTTAGACAAAAACTATATTTTATCTTTAGATTTTATGCCGCTTGGCTACCAAGGACCAGCAGAGCTGCTTACCAAAACAGAATATTGGTCACAGGATGTCATTGTGATGTCTCTAAGCAATGTTGGGGCGAATAATGGTATGAATATAGATTTACTGCAAAAGACTATGGCGCGCGCAAAGGGCTTTAATATCATTGCGGCTGGTGGCATTAGAAATGTAGACGATTTAGTTATTCTAAAAGAAATGGGGATAAGTGCCGCATTACTCGCCACAGCTCTGCACCAGAAGCAAATTTCAACTGAGCAACTTGAAAGTATCAAACAATAAAGTTTAAGCCAATAAAAAGCCCGACGAGTCGGGCTTTTAACAAACAAAATTAATTACTTTAAGATAATTATTTTTATACAATTACTCTAAGTTTGCATGAATTGCGCGCATGCCTTCTTCAGTTAAGTCTTTAGCAAAAATCAAATCAGCGATAGCCGCTTCTAAGAATACCAAAGTTGAAAGCTCAAATTGTGAGCCCATTGGCATACCTTTTGTTAGTGGGAAACTGTTATCGTTACCAATTTGGATAACTAAATCAGCAACATCAGCCATTGCAGAAGATTTTTTCATTGAAATAACAACTAGCTTAGCGCCAACAGATTTTGCTTTTTTAACAAAAGGCAATAATGTTTCTGTACCGCCTGAACCTGAAACCAAAAGCAACAAATCACCAGCTTTGATTGCTGGAGTTACCACTTCACCAATCATGCTAACGTTGTAACCTGCGTGTACTAAACGCATAGCGAAGAAACGTGAAACTAATAGTGAGCGACCTGCGCCACCAATGAATGTACGACCAGCCCCTTCAACTAGCTTCAAAAGCTCAGCGGCTTTAGAATTGTCAGTTTCAGACAAAATACTAGTTAATTTATCTAAAATTAATTTTTGACTGCTACTCATAATTTTTTTCCTTATATATTCAACGGTATTATATTAAATAGTACCGTATTTAAATGCACTGTGATTGTACGGTTTATTAAAAAAAATCCCGACTCGATTAAGAGTCGGGATTTTTTAATTACTCATGTCAATAATTTCTTATTGAACTTGGTTAATTAAAACCAATGCTTAAATTAAGCGTGAGCAATAGCTGTGATTTCAGCAGCAGAAGCAGCAGGATCAGCAGCACCGTAGATAGCAGCACCAGCTACAATGATAGTAGCGCCAGCATCACGTACTTGTGCAGTTGTAGCAGCTTTAACGCCACCAGCAACTGAGATTTCAACGCCTAGGTTCAATGCAGCAACCAAAGCTAAATCAGTGAATGGTGTTTGACCAGCAGCTTGTTGATCTAAACCAGTGTGAACGCCGATGATGTGCGCGCCAGCAGCAGCAACTTCTTTAGTTTTAGCAGCTTTATCAGCAACGTTGATCAAGTCAACTTGAGCTTTTTTGCCGTATTTGTTTGCAACATCGATTACGCCTTTGATTGTACCGATATCAGCACAACCTAGAACTGTACAGATGTCAGCGCCAGCTTTGTAGAATGGCTCAGCTTCGTAGAAACCAGCATCCATTGTTTTTAAGTCAACTAAGATTTTGTTGTTTGGGAATTTAGCGCGCAAAACTTCAAGCAATTTAACACCGTTGTGTTTAATGCAAGGTGTACCGATTTCAAGAATGTCTACGTGTGGTGCAACTAATGTTGCTAATGCAACTGTACCGTCAAAATCTAATGAATCTAAAGCCATTTGTGTTAATGCCATGGTGTTTCTCCGTTTAATAATTTTTTAAAATCTTACTAATTTATTGCTATTTTAGTAAAAAAACTCCATTTCAACCTTATCAAAGGCTGAAATGCTAATTTAATACTATAATTTTTTACTACACTAAAAACTGGACACTTATAGTAAATGTCTAGCAAATATAAGTCAATTCTAAACTTGCAACATTACACTCAAATTACAAAATTTAGAATTTGACTAAATTACAATTTTGCGCTTAAAGCTGCCTCAAGTTTGTTTTGATCCGCAACGAAACCACGGATACCTTCTGACAATTTCTCAATAGCCATGGCATCTTGGTTCAATTCAAAGCGGAACTCTGCTTCAGTCATTTTTGCTGGTGGTGTTTTAGTCACGCCAGTATCTTTCAACACTTGCACTAAAGTACCTTCTGTTGCAGCCAAATCTTGCAATAAGTTTGGTGAAACTGTTAAACGATCGCAACCAGCCAAAGCAATTAATTCACCAGTGTTACGGAATGAAGCGCCCATTACCACTGTTTTATAGCCATGCTCTTTGTAGTACGCATAGATTGCACGCACTGAAACTACGCCTGGATCTGTTTCTTGTGTGTATTCTGTTGTTGGGTTTTTAGCTTTGTACCAATCTAAGATACGACCAACGAATGGTGAAATCAAGAATACGCCAGCTTCAGCACATGCGCGAGCTTGACCGAAACCGAATAGCAATGTTAGGTTACATTGGATGCCTTCTTTTTCAAGAATCTCGCCTGCTTTGATGCCTTCCCATGTTGAAGCTAATTTAATCAACACGCGGTCTTTGCTGATGCCTGACTCTTCGTAAAGTTTGATTAATTTACGGCCTTTAGCTACCATTGCATCTAAGTTGAAAGACAAACGAGCATCTACTTCAGTTGAGATACGACCTGGTACTTCTTTAGTAATTTCAGCACCAATCAACACTGCTAATTTATCAGCCGCGCTGTCAATTTGTTCTGCTTTAGTACCGCCTTGTGCTTTTGCATAAGCAATCGCAGTTTCAATTAAAGGTGCGTATTGTGGCAATTGGCTTGCTTTTAAAACTAATGATGGATTTGTTGTTGCATCCACTGGTTTTACTGCTTTAATCGCTTCTACATCACCAGTATCGGCCACGATAGTTGTGATTGCTTTGAGTTGGTCTAATAAATTTGCCATTGATTGCCTCCTGAAAATTATTTGAAAGTATTCTTGCTTTCCAAATCTGTTAACTAGGCAAGCTAATTAAATATTTGAAAGTGCTGAAGTCATGCATAAAATCTAGTGCAAGATTATATCTTAAAATTCTAGCGCTGTCGTTATATGCGCTGTTTGATTAGCCTTTTATCACAAACTAACTCTGCATTGATTGCTAATTGTTAAATTTATTAAGTAATGTTGATTAAATTTTGGATTATTTTTTCTGCAACTCTAAGGGCAAAGTCAAAATAAATGTTGCACCGTAACCTAGCTCGCTGCGTACAAAAACACTCCCGCCATGTTTTTTAAGGGTCACATCTACAAAATACAGACCCAAACCTGTACCCTCTGTAGCTTGATGGTCGCCTTCTACTCGGCTAAAGCGCTTAAATAGCTTAGCGACTCTTTCTGGCTCTATACCTGGCCCAGCATCATTAATGCTTAATATTGCTTCGTAATTTTTTTCTTCTAACTCTACATATATCATGCCTTCTACTGGCGAGTACTTCACTGCATTCAACAAAACATTCGTGACAGCGCGCTGCAGCAAACCAAAATCACCTTTTAGCCAAAGATTGCCGTCAGGTAAGTGAGTATTGAGTATTATTTTCTTTGAATGTGCTACCGCGTAAACATCATCCAAAGCTTGCTGAACCAGACTCACGAAATCTAAATCCTGAAATCTACTGATATCGGCCATTTCGGCCCTTGATGATTGCAGAAAATTGTCTGCCATCACGAGAGACTTATTGAGCATATTGGTAATACGAGGCAAGTGCTTATGATTACCATCATCTTCATTTAGCAACATAATTGCGGCGCCAAGTGGCGCGCGCAAATCATGCGAAATAAAAGATAAAGTATCGCGCCTCACAGCATGTAGATCTCTTAAATGCTTAGACGCTAGCCGAACATTGGAGATGCGTGAGTTCATGGAGTCTTTATCGTTTTCATACGCCAATTCACCTTTATCTACGCCTAACAAAGCTAAATCGTCATGAAGATTTTTTAGCGCATTGTCCAAGTAGACTTGAGCGGACTCCAGCTTACGCCAACTCCATATAGGATATGCTAGCAGTATTGCGACTAACGCACTTGCTGGTGGTATCCAAATATTTAAGAGAAATGGCATCGCGATAGCGGTCACCATTACCACAAAATAATAAGCAACAATGGAAAGTAAAGATTTTAATGGGCTGAACTTTGGCAGGAACGATAATGGGATTAAAGCTAACATAACGCTCAGCAAGCAAGTAAGCCAAATTGGCGCGTTGATGATTAATGCAGAGTCTCGCATCGCCGCAATAGCATTTGCATGAAACTCTACACCCGGCATTGGCTGCATTTTTGCTGACACTGGTGTAGGCAATACATCTCCCAAACCAACAGCAGTTGCGCCGACCAATACAATCTTATCTTTAAAGAAATGAGCTGGGAACTCTCCAGTGAGCACATTGATGTAAGAAATACGTCGAAAGTGTCCAGGTGGGCCTAGAAACTTAACTCTGCGTTCATCAAGTGAAATTAAGTTATTTGACTTAATTGACGATATTTTTGTGGATAATTTATTGGTAGGAAATAGAGTGACATTGCTAGGCAACTCCTTGGCGGCTTGCAACACGGCCTGTGAGAAATGCTGAAGACTAGCTGAACCCAGCCCCTCCCACAAATAAATGCTACGAGCAATGCCATCAGCATCTAAAGGCACATGTACTCGCCCTAAGGCCGTAGCACGTAACGCCAAGCTCTCTAAAGGCACACTTTGCTTAATCGGTGAACCCTTGTATGGCTCTTCAAATAGCACAGGCAATACTACATTACCAGCCCTCTCTATAGCTAGAGCTAATGCCTGATCAGCTTTGGTGTTACTCAACTCAGGTTCTGAGAAAATAATATCCAAACCAATCACACGTGCTTGCTCTTGCTTAAGTTTATTGACTAAATCAGCATGTACACTGCGAGACCAAGGCCATCTGCCTATGCTCGTCAAGCTAGCCTCATCTATCGCAACAATCACAATATCAGCTGGCGCTGGCTTAGAGGTAAAGTAACGCCCTAAATCGTAGTGAAGATTGTCAAATCGAACTAAAAGCCCGCTGTAAGCCAGCACTAAAGCAATAAGCGTCAGTATGATGGCTGTAAAAAAACGATCACTTATTTGGTTAGATTTAAATAGCACACTGATGGACAATATCTACATTCGAGATCTAAATTTAGACTTTTAGGTTAACGAGAAAATGTTCTGATATTTGAAAATTTTTGTGGTTTGCCTCCCGACAATGCCGCAACTCGCCAATAAAACATACCTGCACCAAACGATTGATTGATTGTGAGCTTGTTATAAGAACTATGACGCTCATATAAGTTATCGGTAAAGTTAATATCTCGCGCAACCTGTATGAGGTAGCTAGTCGCAGCAGGCACAGCAGTCCAGCTTAAATCGGTCGGCGCTAAGGGAATCACTGCGCCATCTAAAGGCTCAAGCAACTCTAACAATGGCTCTGGTGGTAATGCTTTAACATGAAAAACATGAGTTGCATCTACGCCTTGTAAGCCGTGCTGATCTTGTGTTCTAAGCTTCAAATAATATTGACCATCAGTTAAATCTGCAAAAACCAGCTTTCCTGATTGACTCGTTTGCTCATTCAAAATTTGCGTAAAGTCTTCATCTAATGCCAACTGCCCAATCCACGCAGTAACGCCTTGCTGTGCTGGAAAATCAAATTCAGCAAAGTTATGCTCAAATAACTTGGGCAATGCGCTTACGTCTACCGCGCCAGGTAATTGAATCGGCTGCAAAGGCACTTTATCTTTTTCCGCCACGCTACCGTAACCCTTGGCCAACAACACCTCTTGACCACTTGCACTGAATGCGACTTGACCTTGTAAAGTTTCTTGCAAAGAAACATCTTCACCCGCAGTCACTCTAAACTGCGTACCACGTACCGCAGCAACTGCCGATGGGGTTTGTACTTTTAGAGTGTTACCTACCGTATGTTCTGGATTTGCAGAAACTTGGGTACGACCTTTGACCAATTTTAAATTCGTTACAAAAGTCTCTTTGCCCACGTATTGGTAACTATCTTGAATACTTAAATTAGAATTCGGCTGAATATCAATCTTTGAACCATCGGCAAAAAGTAATTTTGCAAGACTATTTTTACCTATGTCTAGAGAATCTCCAGCCACTAACAAGTCATCTTTTTTCACTTGATGTGTATCGCCACCAGCGATGCTAATCGTTTTGACATCACCATAAACCAGCAAAACTTGTGCATTAGTTGGTATTCTTCTCAGCATTTCAACAGGGATATTAATGACCTGAGCTGGCTGTAATTTCTTAATAAGTGGATGATGGTTATATTCTGACAGCGCAATAATATTGGCACGATTGTTTAAGTATTTTTGATAAATACGCTCAAAAGAATCATTCTTAAGTACGCTATATGCCCAAACTGTCTCTTGGCTTCCCACAGACTTCCATTCGGTACTGGCGTCTTCTGCATGGCTAGCAGCACTAACAAACAACAGCACAAGGCTAATGATATAAACTGAGTTTTTCATGTGCTTCTCTACTCAGCTTTCTCTAAGCGATAACCTTGCTGATAGATAGAAGTAAGTTTCCATCCGTACTCTGGTGTTAACTTCAACTTAGTTCGTAAGTGGCTAACGTGCACATCCACCTTACGTGTTTCGATATCTGCGCTGGAGCCCCATACCACCTGCATCAGGTGCGTTCTGGATAACAATACACCAACATTTTTCAAAAAATACCATGCCAAATCCAGCTCTTTGTCTGTCAGTTTGATTTCTTCACCATCCAACAATACCAAACGCTGTTTAGCGTCTATCCTTAAGCCGCCTAAATCAAAAACCGTCTCGTCCTTATATTCGGGCTGCGTTCTTCTTAACAGCGCATTAACACGCGCCATGATTAACTGGCGGCTAGCAGGCTTTACCATGTAATCATCTGCGCCTGATTCAATCACACGAACAATATCATCTTCCTCGCTACGGCCTGTCAGGAAAATGATTGGGGGTAGTTTATTTGATTTAAGCTTGATGCTCACCATGACATCAGGGCCTTCCATATCTGGCAGCGCCCAATCAAAAAGGCAAAGGTCATATTGTGAATTGGAAAACTTACGAAGGAAATCTAAGCCCGTAACAAAGTGATCCACCTCGAAACCAGCTTCGTTAAACCACTCTAAAATTGTTTCTGCATAAGCTAAATCATCCTCTAAAAACGCAATTTTTGGTTTTTTGTTAGCTTCCACCATTATTCTTTACTCTCAACTTTTATGTTCTATTTTTAAATACCAAAAAGTGTCCAAACATTTGATATTTAATACTATTCTTATAAATTATCATTAATTTACAGTCTTCACAATATACTCTTTTGAGACACAAAACCCAACAAAAACTCAGATTTCTTAAACAGTTTCCTCAAAATTACTCACCATCAAGCAAGCAACCGTCAAATCTGCACTAGTACCAGGATTAATGTTGCGAGCCTTCAAAGAGGCATCCCAAGCCAACAAATGCTTTTGTACTAATTTTGGATTGTCCGTCGCCCAGTAAAGGGATTGCAGGTCTGTCGCCTCTTGCATAACTTCAAGGGCTAACGCTTCGCCGTACTTGCGGATGACATGACTATCTAATTGCCTAGCTAAAAAGCCTAAATACAGCGCAGTAGTAGCCCAAGCTTGATTATTCCATTTGTGCATCGCCTTGTTGTAATATGGCAAACCATACTCAAGCACATCATTAAAAGCATTTGCATATTGCCATGCGATGCGGTCTTTATGCTGAGCGGAAGCCATCATCTCCAACAAACTTACACTTGAGCTTTCATGAACATCGTTCACGCTAGAGTTTCCTAAACCTGCGGGATTAGCCAGCACAATTGCTTGGCCAGTTAAGGAAGCGTCCTCCACAGTCAGTTGACTTAAAGTGAGGTCTAAACGCTGCTGCAAGTTTTTATTTTCGCCATCGGAAGCCTGATTAACGGACAAAGCCGCATGAATCAAAGGTGCACACAGCAAAAGGATGCCCAAGTTAGTATTCATTCCAACTGCCGTTTGTGTGGCTTTTACTGACTGAAATATTCGCTCACCCACACTTAAATTGGCTTGAGCAATCACTGCCGCGGAAGCATCTGCGCTCTTGATAAAATCATGTATCGTCATACCATGACCATCGGCAAACACATGTACATTCCCTGGCTTTAAAGCTTCCAACTCAACCATGCATGCGTTTCGATAAGCTTGTGACAACTTTGCTGAAGTCAACATTATTAAACCTTTAATTTAGACAAAAAATCATCGACTAATAATTGGGCAATATCAACCTTAGACACGCTCTGCAAGCCTTTCCAAGCAGGTACGCTGTTGACTTCTAGAACATAATATTCGCCCGAGATAGACTGAATAATGTCAACGCCACAATAATCAATATCAAGCGCCAAAGCGGCTTGTATGGCTAGCGTCGTCATTTCGTGATTGGCATCTAACTCAACACTTTCACAGCGACCGCCTGCCGCAACGTTATTCACCCAACTACTGCCTACGCGCCTCATGGCAGCAACCACTTTGCCGTGAATGACAAATACGCGGTAATCATGCGGTTCATCACCAGTTTCAATGAATTGCTGAAGATAATAGACGCCATCCACAAATTGCTGCATGGGCACCGGCAATGTTTCGTTGGCTAATAACTGACGAACGCCCAACCCCTGAGAACCAAACAATGGTTTTAATACTAAAACTTGCTTATTTTGATTGGAAGTATGACGAAAATTTTCTACTTGCGCCTTAGATTCACTTACCCAAGTTGCGGGTGTAGCTACACCATTTCGCAGTAATAAAAAGCTTGTCATTGCTTTGTCTACGGTGCGCTCTATGGCCTTTACATCATTATAGATATTGACCTTGAGCATAGACAACATGTGTAAAACGTTTAAACGTGTGATGACTTGCTGCATGGTACCACCAGAAACGCCGCGGACGAAAACCGCAGGTGGCAGAGTGTCAAAATTGGGGATTTGAATGCTAGGCTGAGCGCCATTCAAGTTGATGACACAGTCTTGCAAAGAAACGTAAACTGCTTCTACATTATGTTTAGCGAAAGCTTCTTTTAAACGTGCGCCATGCCAGCCTGGGTCATCAGTAAAGATTGGGATTTTCAAAACAACTCACTACATAAAGACTAATCTCCGAATGATAGCGCAATTAAGTCTGCGTTTAATTGACCGCCCTCAAAAACTTTGCCTGTTTGTAGATTTGTCACTGTTACCTTAGCTGGGCTAAATAACATAGCATCAATTTTATAAAAATCCATATTGTAAAACTTAAAGACTTGCGCGAAGGTTTTGCCATAGTCTTTAGATGAGCTGCTTGGTAAATTTAAAGCAAGATCAGCCGCCGCATCGTCATCACAACGCACCTGCAAGCTTACCTCACCACCAAACAGAATCGCATCATTGGTGCGTCCCATTGCGGTCATAAAATCTTTAGACACAGGTGGCAACACGGCGACACCTGTACCGCTGACAATATTTTCTAAAGGGAAATGAATAGTATGTGCTTTATGCAGCGCAACCTCTAAAACACGCCCAACGATTTGAACAACACCCGCAATACTGGTGGTTGGCGTGAGAATAATCGTAAGGTTTTCTGCTGAAACTTGAGTGTCACGAACAATCTTGTCTATAACTTCCATTGGCGGAATTTTGTCTGTTTCCAGCACAATGCAAGTGCTATCAGCGGAATCTTTATAGGCTAGTTCTTTAAACAAATCTTCACGCTGCGCCAATGCTCGTGCAGGGCCAGAACCTAATGAAAAGAATTTCTCATGACTCAACGCCCAACCTGCATATTGGCTTGCCAAACAAGCTAATACTGGTTGGTTTGATGTCACGGAAATCGCCTCCGTGAAACCAGCAAAACGATTGTCTGATTGCAAACTGACCTCACCTAACCCGCCCATACAAATCTCGGCAATCAAACGTCCTGCTTCAGCACAGCCTGCATGCTGAATTCCCGCGTCGACAATAGTGCAGCCAGAGGCATGAATGGAAATGCCTAGTTTCAGTACATCAGCCTGCGCAAGCAATTGCGTGACAATCAGGTTAGCGCGTTGATTTACGCTGATTGAATCAGCACTAATATCCATCGTATTATTTTGAGTCATGAAGCAGCTCCCTCTTTAATATTTTAGTTTTTTGTAATACTAATTGCTGTGCGGCTAAAGCATCTTGCGCTTCCGCAAACACAGTACAAATAGGTTCATTCTCAGCAATTTTAATGCTGCCATTTTCAAAACTCGGTATATCTGCAACCCAATCTGGCCAGCTAAAATTAACTGGAATATTAAGCGCCTGATCCGCATATACAATCAATTCTGCTTTAGACGTACTCATTTTGGCTAGGTCAAACTCGCTGGATAGCTCTATTAGCTCACCTTCACAGGCTTGCATATGCATTTGCAGTAAATTTGGGTAGAGATGAAAAGTCGCACTTAAACGCGGGTTCAACTCTAATATCCACAATTGCTCACCTTCGAGCACTGCATCAAGACTATTCATACCTTTTAAGCCCAACGCGGCAGTCAGTTTTTCAGCAGCCTCAATAAACTGCTGCTGCACTTGTCGCGGCAAAGCAACATTACTAACTGCACCTGCAAAACGGTACGGCATCTCAGCTGTTGGGGCGCTAAACTGTTGATTAAAACCTATCTTTGTCGCTACTTTTCCATCTGCAACAAACAATAATGAAACAGCCACACCGTCAATTTTCCGCTGAAAATAATCACTATTTTTGCATATTGAAGCTGGTTTTACATGCGTGCCACCAGTACTAAATAAACTTTTTGCTAACCAATTATCAGCATCAACTGGAGCGTTTAAATGCACCTCAGGGTGCAAGATATTCAAACCATCTAACAATCTAAAGAAGTCATAACTTCTTGCTATTTTCAATGTTTCAGCTGAATTACCTACCAGCTTTACGCGCTCAGCAACCCAAGCTATTAAGGCAGGATTTGTATCAAACAGACTGCCGTAAATAAAATAACAATCGCTATCTATCTTTACTTGCGAAAACTGATGTTTAAAATCAGCTTCATCAACTCCATTTTCATCAAATTTAACCTTAAAGCATTGTTCGGCAAGCGCTTGTGTATCAGCGTCCGCAAAAGCATCTAAAGTAATCACACTATAAGCCTGCTCATGAGTTGCTTGCGCATACCCGCGTGCCGAAATTGCCGCGATAATCAGCTTTTTTTTCACGCTATAATTTAAGTGGATAATTAACCCAAACTACGCGCCATTTCAAACGCCGCCATAAACTCTAAGTAACAAGGCTTTTTAGCCGCGAGCATTTGTTTAAGCAAGTTATGTTGTGTTGTGTATTTCAAATTACCAATTGCTAATGCGCCTATGCCTACGACTTGGGTACTTTCAATCATTACGCCGTCTGCCATCACATCCACACCCTCTGCACCTGTAGGCGCTACCGCATTCACGTCAGCAATCACTTTCAAGGTTTTTGATTGTGCAATTTGCTGACTGGTGACTACACGAATGCCAGCCGCAGCCGCACATAACACTACATCGGCAGTGTTTACGATGGCTTGTTTTGCATTTTCATTAGTACCGTCGGCAAAACCGATCCTAGTACCGTAACGTTGATTGTAACCATCAGCTTTTTCACGGACTTCATCCACTGTTTTGTGGCCAACCAGTATGGCTTCAGCACCTAAATTCGCTGTAATAACCGCAACGCATCCACCAACAGGACCAGTTGCGCCAAATATCGCAACTCTCTTACCAGCTAAATCTGTGTGAAAATGTTTCTTAAGTTGCAATTCCACTTTGGCTACCATCGCGGCTGCCGTAGTAAAAGCGCCAGATGGATCGGCAAATACCGATATTTCAAATGGTGGGAACATCGCTTTTTCTGCTGCGCCTAGCATATCCATGGCTAAATCAATATCGCGCCCGCCTATGAATATAGATTCACGTTTAATGCCAGAGGGACTTCGTGAAAAAATAGCATCTTGCGTTAAACCAACCACCTCAGAAAGCGCGACGTTGGTGTATGGAATGACTTGGTCAAAACCTGCATCTATAGCCATGTTCACATCAAATGGGCTGGCATTTTTAGCCGCAGTGATTAAATGCAAAATACTATCTTTTTCCATGATTTCGGCTTCTCTAAAATTTGGTGCTCTAAAAAAATTTGGTGCGTTTATTAAGCTGTGAGTACTTCAGAGCCTTTATTATTGGCGCCACATATTTGCCATGTTAAGTGAGGTTCAGTAAATTTCATTTTGAGTTCTAGCATGTATTTCTGCGCCAGTTCTTCATTTTCAAATACCGCAAACCCAGTTGGCCCCCATGAACTCTGCCCAAAACAGGCTACACCTAATGCTTCCAAGTGTTGCAAAACTGCACCTACGTACTTGCTAGCATAGCGCCCACCTTGGGCAGGTGCAAAATAATCTCCAACATGCATTTGTAATTCTCTAATACTATACCCAAATGCCGCTAAATCTTTTTCTACCATTGCTGGCATTGCTTGCATCAACACACTGCGACATAAATGTGCCGCTAGATTTTCTGGGAAAATAGGCAATGTTTTAAATGCAGCCAGCTCTTCTTCACCATGAATACCTGGCTGATTATTGTCTAATATCAGCAATATCCGCCAATCTTCTGGAAAATCATAACGCGCAATTAATGGCGGTACTTTTAGATTGGAGACTACAGTTTGACTTGGCGGCACTTTACTTACATGCGAACGTCCGCCATCAATTAACAAACCGCCTTGATCAAACGCAGCAATACCAATGCCAGAACGACCACCACGACCTGTCAACTCCGCTATTTGAGCAGTATTTAAATTCAAACCATATAGTTGACTGATTGCAGTGCCAATCGTTAACGCAAACTGCGTACCAGAGCCCATACCGGCATGTTCAGGCATAGTTTGTTTAATATCTAGACTCACTGCACCTGCAAGATTAAGCTTTACAATCAAATTACGGGCAATCTCCTCAGCACGATTACTTGCAAAACCGCTAACGCCAAGTTTTTCAGAACGTACCGCTGACAACTCAATGTTAGGCGCAGCTAAACTTAAACCTATGCTTCCAAACTTACGTCCTAAGCCACCATGCAAGTCAAAAAAACCCATGTGTAATCGAGCCGTGCTCTTAACTGTAACTTCAGTAAAATTGACTAGCGACATAACTTTTTCATCAGTTCATTTTTCTTGTTGATTCAGGTGTTAGTAAAAGCTTCATGTATCATTAATGCCCATGCATTTTAGCCGACAGTGATGCATTTTGGTGTGTAATGGCGGACACCATTTAAACTTTTTAGCCTCTAGGGCTTATTTTCAGGTGACAGCGCTTCGTTATTTAGGCAAAATGTAACCTAAATATTAAACCAAAATTAATCCTCCCGTTCGAACATCTAAGGAACTATCATGTCAGTCCACGTTATTCCATTTGAAAATCTCAGAAATATAGACGTACCTTCAGTTGGCGGTAAAAACGCTTCATTAGGCGAGATGATTTCGCAGCTATCAGCAAAAGGCGTGCGTGTACCTACAGGTTTTGCAACTACAGCAGACGCATATCGTGAGTTTTTAGCGCAAAATGGTTTAGACGTCAAAATCAACGCAGCACTTGATGCTTTGAATGTGGATGACACACAAGCCCTTGCCATCTGTGGCAAACAAGTACGGGAATGGATTATGGCTGCACCCTTCCCAGCCGCGTTAGACAAAGCAATCGCTGAAAACTATGAATTACTTACAGCAAAATCTGGTAACGGCGCTACTTTCGCCGTACGTTCATCTGCGACTGCAGAAGACTTACCTGACGCTTCATTTGCAGGTCAGCAAGAATCATTTTTAAACATTCAAGGTTTAGATAATATTCTGCACGCTATTAAAGAAGTATTTGCTTCTTTATATAACGACCGCGCGATTTCATACCGTGTCCATAAAGGCTTTATTCACGCAGATGTAGCGCTATCTGCTGGTGTGCAACAGATGGTACGTAGCGATATTGGCTGTGCAGGCGTGATGTTCACGATTGACACTGAATCTGGTTTTAAAGATGTTGTGTTTATCACTTCATCATACGGTTTGGGCGAAACTGTGGTGCAAGGTGCAGTGAACCCTGATGAGTTCTATGTGCACAAACCAACGCTAGCACTTGGCAAACCATCAATAGTGCGCCGCACGATGGGTTCTAAACTCATCAAAATGGTATTCTCAGACGCAACTCGTGCAGGTAAAAGTACGCATACAATTGAAGTTGATGCTGCCGATAGCGACCGTTATTCATTATCAAATGAAGATGTACTTGAGTTAGCACGTTACGCCATGACTATTGAAGCTCACTACGGCTGTCCAATGGATATTGAATGGGGCAAAAACGGTGTTGATAACAAGTTATACATCTTGCAAGCGCGTCCAGAAACCGTGAAATCACAAGAGTCATTAAATAATGTGACTGAAACTTTCAAATTAAACAAACATAGCGAAAAACCATTAGTGGTTGGTCGTGCTGTAACGCAAAAAGTCGGCGTGGGCCCTGTGCGTATTGTGCTAGATCCAGCAGACATGCACTTGGTACAACCTGGTGATGTATTAGTTGCTGACATGACAGACCCTAACTGGGAGCCTGTGATGAAGCGCGCTAGTGCTTTGGTTACCAACCGTGGCGGTCGTACTTGCCATGCAGCGATTATTGCTCGCGAACTCGGTATTCCAGCAATTGTGGGCTCTGTAAATGCAACCGATGTACTACGTGAAGGCGAAATCGTTACGGTTTCTTGCGCTGAAGGTGAGTCAGGTTTTGTGTACCACGGTGCAATTGAATTTGATGTTAGCAGCCAAGCAACTGCATCACTTCCACCAGCACCTTGCAAAATTATGATGAACGTTGGTAACCCAGACATGGCGTTTGGTTTTGCAAAAACGCCAAATGACGGTGTAGGTTTAGCCCGTTTAGAGTTCGTGATTAACAATATGGTTGGCATTCATCCGAAAGCCATCTTAAACGTTGATGCGATGCCACAAGCTATCCAAAAAACAATTAAGAATCGCGCTCGCGGTTATGCATCTCCTAAACAATTTTACATTGATAAAGTGGCTGAAGGTGTTGCAACTATTGCTGCGGCATTCTATCCAAAACCAGTGATTGTGCGTACTTCTGATTTCAAATCAAATGAGTACAAAAAACTGGTTGGCGGCGAGATTTACGAGCCAGATGAAGAAAATCCAATGATTGGCTTCCGTGGTGCGGCCCGTTACATGGCAGAAGACTTTAAAGAGTGCTTCGCTATGGAATGTACAGCCATGAAAAAAGTACGCGATGAAATGGGTTTAACCAACGTAGAGTTGATGATTCCATTTGTGCGTACGATTGCTGAAGCCAAAGCTGTCACTGAAATCATGGCAGCTAATGGCCTTAAACGCGGTCAAAATGGCTTGCGTTTAATTATGATGTGCGAAATTCCATCAAACGCAATATTAGCTGAGCAATTTCTTCATTATTTTGATGGCTTCTCTATCGGCTCTAACGACCTTACCCAACTTACATTAGGTATGGACCGTGACTCAGGCATTTTGGCTGACGGCTTTGACGAGCGTAACGATGCAGTAAAAGAGCTCATCAGAATGGCAATTCACACCTGCAACCGTTTAGGCAAATACGTAGGTATTTGTGGTCAAGGTCCATCTGATCATCCTGACTTTGCGGAATGGTTGGTGGCTGAAGGCATACAATCAATGTCATTAAACCCAGACACAGTGGTAAGCACTTGGCAAAGACTAACAAAGAAATAATTAGTTAAAATAAAAAAGGTCGCTGTAATGCTAAAACGCACGGTATTTTTCGTTTCAGATGGTACTGGTATTACAGCAGGCGCCTTGGGTAAGTTACTGGAACATTTCCCAGGCACTAATTTTACTCAAGTGCGCCTACCCTTCACTGACACTTTAGATAAAATCAAGCAAGCACAAGAAGATATACTCAAAGCGGCAGAAGAAGATGGTGGCCGCCCTGTCGTCATTATGTCTTTAGGTAACATGGAGTTACGCAACACCTTAAAGCAATCTAATGCTTACTTCATAGACTTATTTAATACGTTTATCGACCCATTAGGATTAGAGTTAGATCAACAACCCCTCACAGGTGCAGGTATTGCGCATAGCGTCATGGGTACCAAATACAATGACCGCATGGAAGCCATTAACTTCACGCTGAATCATGATGACGGCATGACCAACTCCGGTTTAGAAGAAGCACAAGTCATTCTTATTGGTGTATCACGTTGCGGCAAAACTCCTACCAGTGTTTACCTTGCCATGCAGTTTGGTATTAAGGCTGCTAATTACCCATTGATTCCAGAAGACTTTGAACGTGGCTCTTTGCCTGCTGTGCTGCATAAACACTTAGATAAGATATTCGGTCTCACTATTAAGCCAGAACGTCTGCATGCGGTGCGTAATGAGCGTAGATCAGGTAGTTTTTATGCTTCATTAGATAATTGTCGTAAAGAGATAGCTACTGCAGAAGTTTTGATGCGTAATGCAGGCATTACTTGGGCAGACTCAACTAGTCGTTCGGTTGAAGAACTCTCAGCTATCATTATGGAGAAAACACGTAAACACGTTTAAAAAACATGTTTTATTTACCAACAAAAAAGGCGCTAAATGCGCCTTTTTTGTCTTTCAAACCTTCAGCCTTTAGAACTTGTAATTATTTCAAACTGGGCTTTAACTTACCTAATATCTCCGTAGAATCTGGTGTCACTTCACTGCTGTATGCGTACACATTTTTACCGCCCGGCAGAATCACATATTTATAAAAATTCCATTGCGGCTCTTGGCCCGTTTTGGCGATTAATTGTTTATAAAATGGATTGGCATTTGTACCAGTCACAGAACTTTTAGTCATCATAGGAAATTTAACTGCATACGTTAATTTACAGAAATCCCCAATTTGCTTATCGTTACCAGGCTCTTGTCTAAAGTCATTTGATGGAAACCCTATCACCAATAAGCCTTTGCTTTTATATTGGCTATATAAACCTTCAAGTGCTTCAAACTGTGGTGTGAAGCCACACTTACTTGCCGTGTTCACCACTAAAATAGGTTTGTCCTGGTAATCACACAGATTGATTTTCTCACCCTGTAAAGTTGTTAACTGATGATTGTAAATATCTAAACAAGCAGCATTAGCCATATGTGATGCTCCAAATAGTAAAACTGAAAGTAGAGTTTTTTTCATGTGAAATCGCCTATTAAAATTTGTGTCTAGATGATGATTTAAATTTATAACCATGTTTCTGACTAGGCAACGCTAATTTCGTTCTTTATTCAAATAAAACTTAATGCTAATCCAATCAATGCATACGCCAGAATCAGTTTAATTATGCTGACTTTAAACTTAAATAGCGCAATAAAACCTACAACTACCAATACCAGTGCCATCCAATCCATTTGCATTGTTGATTGATTCGGCATAAAAACATGTACCGCAAAGAACAGGGCCAGACTTAAAATCACGCCGACCACTGCCGCTGTAATGGCTGTTAGTGGTGCGGTAAATTTTAAGTTGTTTTGCGTGCTTTCAATCAGCGGCGCACCTAAAAAGATAAACAAAAATGATGGAAGAAATGTAAAAAATGTCACTACGCTGGCGGCGGCAATACCTGATAGTAGAAGACTGTCAGCACCAAATACATGTTGTGTCCAACCACCCACAAAGCCGACAAATGCCACCACCATAATCAACGGACCTGGTGTAGTTTCACCCAAGGCTAGACCGTCTATCATTTGAGTAGCACTTAACCAATGGTAATGGTCAACCGCACCTTGATACACATATGGCAATACCGCATAAGCGCCGCCAAAAGTAAGTAAAGCCGCCTTGGTAAAGAACCAACCCATCTGAGTGAGCGTAGCTTGCCAGCCATATACCAACATTAACAAAATCATCGCGAGTATCCATAAAGCGATGCCCACCACAAACACCTTAAGTAAATGTTGGAAGTTGAATTTTGCATGCGCTGGGGTAGGCGTATTATCATCAATCACGGCCTTACCATAGCTTTTGTCAGAAGCCTGATGCCCACTGCCTGCGATAAATGTAGCAGGCGAATATTTGCCACCTACATAACCTATTAAGGCCGCAAACAGCACAATTAAGGGGAATGGCAGTTTGAGTAAAACTATCGCCACAAACGCAGCTAGAGAAATCAGCCACAGCCATTTATTCTTTAAAGCGCGGCTGCCGATTCTATAAGCGGCAAATAACACTATTGCCACCACTGCAGGTTTAATACCGTACATTACGCCTGCAACTAAAGGCTGGTTACCGAAGCGCAAGTAGATATAAGTGAGGGCAATTAAAATAAATAGTGAAGGCAATACAAACAGGCAACCAGCAATCAACCCACCCCAAGTGCGGTGCATCAGCCAGCCTATATAAGTTGCGAGCTGCTGTGCTTCTGGGCCTGGCAACACCATGCAATAATTTAACGCATGCAGAAAGCGCTTTTCAGAAATCCAGCGTTTTTTCTCTACCAAGTCGTGATGCATAATAGAAATTTGCCCCGCTGGCCCACCAAAACTAATAAAACCTAGCTTTAGCCAGTACCAAAAAGCCTCTTTAAAGGTTGGTGCGACTGGCGCTTCTTCATTAGCTAATGGTTGATTTTTATTATTGTGACTCATCTATGACCTCAACACTTTGTGGGTTTGAATTGGCTAAATACACGTTTCAGAAAAATGACTGAACAGGTATTATCTGATTTTATCTTGATTACATTAATCTCAATACACTCTCACAGCAAATTTTAAGGTCACTTATGTTCAGTAATTTAAAAAGTTTATTAAAGTATGTCGCATGGATAGTGATTGTTCCAATAACTCTTTTTGCACTCTACACTTGGGCAAGCGTAAACTGGGTTTACTCTTCAGGCGAGCGCGCAGGCTACGTACAAAAATTCTCGCTAAAGGGTTATGTATGCAAAACTTGGGAAGGTGAAATCGTTCTAGTCTCAATGCCGGGTACTCAAGCTGAGAAATTTTTGTTTACAGTGAAAGATGATGCAATCGCAAAAATGGTGAACGACTCATTAGGAAAACGAGTAAAACTCAGCTATGAAGAGCATAAAGGTATTCCAAGCTCTTGCTTTGGCGAAACAGCGTACTTTGTTAAAAACATTAGTGTTTTAGAGAAATAACCTTTGCAAAAGAAACCAGTATCAGACGAAAAGAATTACATCACCCCAGAAGGCCACGCGGCAATTGAGGCTGAGTTTACCGAGTTACTCAAAGTTGAGCGACCCGCACTAGTTAAAGTGGTTTCATGGGCGGCAGGCAACGGTGATAGAAGTGAAAACGGCGACTACATTTATGGCAAAAGGCGCTTGCGCCAAATAGATAGTCGCTTACGCTTTTTAATGCAACGCATGGATTTAGCTGTGATTGTAGACCCTGCTGCACAGCAAGGATTAGAGAAAGTATTCTTCGGTGCATGGGTCACTTTATTCTCACTTAAAGATGACACTGAACATACTTATCGTATCGTTGGTAAAGACGAGCTACAGCCTTCACTAGGCTACATTAGCTGGGTTTCTCCACTGGCTCGTGCCCTACTTGGCAAGCAAATTGGCGATGTAGTGAAAGTCAGCGTACCCGCTGGTGAAGAAGAATACGAAATCATCGACGTTCAATACAATCCACCTAGCTAAAACACACTTAAATTAAAGTTTTTAAATTAAAGTCAAATGAGCCATAACGTAGCTAAACGCTGGGATGTCTTTTGCCGTATCGTCGATAATTTTGGCGATATTGGCGTTTGCTGGCGCCTCAGTCAGCAATTAGCGCAAGAGCACCATTTGCAGGTCAGGCTGTTCATTGATGATTTAGCAGTCGCAAGTCATATCATCCCTGCCTTGAATTGCGGACTCAACTCACAAGTCATCAATCATGTAGAAATTCTCAATTGGCAAAGCGCCAATACTACTCATCCTGCTGATGTTGCCCTAGAAACCTTTAGTTGCGAGCTGCCTGCCGATTACTTAGCCGCAATGCAAAACAACACTGTATGGATAAATTTAGAATATCTATCTGCGGAACCTTGGGTGGCGGAGTTTCATGCTAGAAGCTCGAACAATACTAAACCAGTACGGCATTTCTTCTTTCCAGGGTTTACAGAAGCCACGGGCGGTTTGATTCGTGAGGCTGATATTTTTCAAAAGAATCAGCTGACTACAAACAAGCAGCAACTGGAAACTGATACATTAAAAGTGTCTCTATTCTGCTATCCACATGCGTTTATAGCTGACTTACTCAATGCGATGGCAGAATCAAATCAACGTGTAGATTGCTTTGTACCTGCAAGTAGTATTTTGCCAAAAATTGCTGAATTCTTTGATTTAGATTTCATTGAAACTGGCTCTACACTCAGCAAGAAAAATCTAAATGTGCATGTTGTCGCTTTTTTAAGTCAAGCTGATTACGACCAGCTACTTGCAAGTTGTGACATTAATTTTGTACGTGGTGAGGATAGCTGGATACGCGCCATTTGGGCTGCCAAACCATTCATCTGGCAGCCCTATTTACAAACAGAAAACACTCACGTGACCAAACTGAATGCTTTCTTAGATTTGTTTTATGCTGACTGCGAGGCGCATACCAAAGCGGCGATTTACGAGGCACACTCAGCTTGGGTCACAGGCCACATAACTGCAGACATATGGCAAAGCTATATAGATGCGCTTCATGTAACAAAGTCCTTTATGCTCAACAAAGCAAGTCAATTAGCGACTCAAACCGACCTAGCTTCTAAGTTAGTGATTTTTTTGCAAAAATTGTGAGTTAAGGTATAATTCGCGGCTTTATTATTTAACCCATTACAATCAGTAAGGCAATCTCATGAAAACAGCTCAAGAACTCCGCGCCGGTAACGTTATTATGGTCGGCAATGACCCATTAGTAGTGATTAAAGCCGAATATACAAAATCTGGCCGCAGCACTGCTGTGGTAAAAATGAAATTTAAAAACTTGTTAACTGACACACCTAGCGAAACTATCTACGGTGCTGGTGACAAATTTGAAGTAATTGTGCTTGAGAAAAAAGAAGCAACTTACTCTTACTTTGCTGACCCTAGCTATGTATTCATGGACGCAGACTACAACCAATATGATGTAGATGCAGAATTCATGGCTGATGCGCTTCCTTACCTTGAAGATGGAATGGCTGTTGATATTCGTTTTTACAATGAGAAACCAATCTCTGTAGAGTTGCCAACAACAGTGGTTCGTGAAATCACTTACACTGAACCAGCTGTTAAAGGCGATACATCAGGTAAAGTAATGAAACCAGCTAAAATTGCATCTGGCTTCGAGTTTCCAGTACCGCTATTTTGTGCACAAGGCGATAAAATTGAAATCGATACACGCACTGGCGAATACAGAAACCGTGTATTGAAATAATGCATCAATAATTTTTTCTTAGAAAAAATTTACAATTAGGGAGCAAACCAGCTCCCTTTTTTTATGTCCAAAAGACCATAATCACGTTAATATACCAAGTCACTCGAAAATAAAACTAGAATAATCAATCTAGTAAAATAATAGTTGGAGAATGTAATGAACGACAAACAAATGGTCGCTTTACAGGCCGCAAAGTACGTTAAAAGCGGCATGCTTGTTGGTTTGGGCACTGGCTCTACAGCCAATTATTTTATAGAAGAACTAGCACGACTACAGCGTGAAGAAGGTCTAAAAGTCACCACGGTAGCTAGCTCAACAATCAGTGCTATTACCGCACAATCACTCAATTTACCTATCGTCGCTTTAGAAAATATCAGCAGTATCGATTTATATGTAGATGGCGCGGATGAAATCACGCCTGATATGACTTTGCTAAAAGGTCGTGGCAGTGACTTGGTTAAAGAAAAGTTACTCGCCAAAGCTGCTACAAAATTTATCGCTGTGGCCGATGAAAGCAAACTAGTGAGCCATATTGGTCAGAATTTTGTAATTCCAATTGAGGTCATTCCATTTGCTTGGCAGCTCACAAAGAAAAGCTTAGAGGCAGTAGGCGCAAAAGGTCAGTTACGACCTAACGCAGCAAAAGATGGCTTCTGGGTAACCTCCCACGGTAGCTATGTGCTCGACATGACTTTTGATAGATCACTTGATGCTAAAACGCTGAATGATTTAATCAGCAATACGCCTGGCGTTGTTGAACACGGCATTTTTTATGGCTTAACAGATGCTGTATTTATTGCGGCTAACGGTCTTGTAAGCGAGCGTTGGATTTAACTTACGCCATGCGTATGTACAGTAAAACAAGTGCTATTCAGCTTAGCCATTTGATGCGTTGGGCTTTTTTTGTATTAGTTGGCTTGCTCGTAGCTGCGTGTGATTTGTCTAATAATCAATCAAAACAAGCTAATAAACCTTCCAAACAGCCTGCACTAAATAGTCATGAGCTAATTTTTGTGACTCATAATGGCCCCGCCACTTATTATCTCAATGGTGATAATGAATATGCTGGCATTGAATATGACTTAGCGACTTTGTTTGTAAAAAAGTATGCTCCCGAGTATCAAATCAAGTTCTTATTGGTTAACAGCATCAGCGAGGTCATCCCTACACTACTTAAAGGTCAAGCAAACATTGCCGCCGCAAACCTATCGGTAACGCATCTTAGGAAAGAGCTTGTCCAATTTTCCAAGCCCTATCAAGAAACGCAACAGCAGCTCATTTACGACAATGAAACTAACGATAAGCCACGAAATTTAGCCGCCATAGTCGACAAAACTATCGCAGTGCCGGCAGGTACAAGCTTTGCAGAGCGCCTGAGCGAGATTCAAAAAGAACAGCCTAAATTAAGATGGCAAGCTTTACGCCAAACCAACTCTGAACTACTGTTAGACCAAGTTGCAAATGGCGTTTTAGACTTCACAATAGCGGATAGTCATTTGGTCGCCATGATGCAAAACTATTACCCTAACTTGTCGGTTGGCATGGCATTAGGCAAGCCAGAAAATATTGCATGGGCTTTGCCAAAAAATGCGGACCCGCAACTCGTAAAAAAGGTAAATAAATTCTTTGACCAGATTCGCAAAGATGGCACCTTACGTAACTTGTTAGATCGTTACTATGGCAGCAGTAACCGATTGAATACACAAGATATTACGGCTTTCCTAAAGCTATCAAATAGCTTGCTGCCTAAATACCAGCACCTTTTCAAACAAGCGCAAGAGACCACAGGTATTGATTGGCGCTTACTAGCCGCGGTGAGCTATCGTGAATCACACTGGAATACATTTAACACCTCGCCTACTGGCGTGCGGGGTTTAATGATGCTCACTGAAAGTACCGCTGACTTAATGGGCGTGACTGACAGGCTAGATCCAAAACAAAGTGTGCCTGCCGGTGCTAAATACATTGTGAAGATGATAGAAACGGTACCAGATCGCATTCCTGAGCCAGACCGCACCTATATGGCGCTAGCAGCCTACAACATTGGCTATGCCCATGTTGAAGATGCTAGAGTGCTGGCTAAACGTTTGAATTTGAACCCTGACCGTTGGGCGGATATAAAAAAAACGCTGGTCATGCTAAATGACCCTGAATATTACACTACCCTTAAATACGGTTACGCCAGTGGCGGCGCACCCGTGATTTTTGTTGAATCTATCCGTAGCTATCAGCGTATTTTAGAACGCTACCAACCTAGTCATACGCCTAACAGCAATACATTTAAAATCGCTCAGGCGGATTAAGTTTATTTAGAAATAGTGAGCTTTTCTAAACCGTTCATGTATGGTCTTAATACTTCTGGCACAGTCACACTGCCATCTGCATTTTGATAGTTCTCTAGGACCGCCACCAAAGTGCGCCCTACTGCCAAACCAGAACCGTTAAGCGTATGTACTAATTCAGGTTTACCGCTTTCATTTCTAAAACGTGCTTGTAAACGACGTGCTTGAAATGCTTCGCAGTTTGAAACAGATGAAATTTCACGGTAAGTATTTTGTGCTGGTAGCCATACTTCTAAATCATAAGTCTTAGCTGCACCAAAACCCATATCGCCTGTGCAGAGTGAAACCACACGATATGGCAGACCTAAAGCTTTTAAGATGTTTTCCGCATGCCCTACCATCTCTTCAAGCGCAGCATAACTGGTATCAGGATGTACGATTTGCACCATCTCGACTTTATCAAATTGATGCTGACGTATCATGCCTTTGGTGTCGCGACCATAAGAACCCGCTTCAGAACGGAAGCAAGGTGTGTGTGCAGTAAGTTTGATAGGCAATGATTCTAAAGGTACGATTTCATCGCGCACTGTGTTGGTAAGCGTGACTTCTGATGTTGGAATTAAATAAAGCTTACTGTCATTGTGTTGTAAGCTAAATAAATCTTCTTCAAATTTTGGTAACTGACCAGTACCCGTAAGTGTTTCTGCGTTCACCAAATACGGCGTGTAGCATTCCTCATAGCCATGTTGCTCAGTTTGAGTATTCAACATGAACTGCGCTAAAGCACGATGCATTTTTGCAATTTGACCACGCATTAAAGTAAAGCGCGTGCCTGAAAGCTTAGTGCCAGTATCAAAATCCAGACCTAATGGCGTGCCGACATCGGCATGGTCTTTTACTTCGAAATCAAATGCGCGCGGCGTTCCAACTTTGCGCACTTCTACGTTATCAGTTTCCGACTTGCCTTGTGGCACACTTGAATGCGGTAGATTTGGTACGTTTAATAGTAAGTTTTGCAAGCTAGTTTGCAACTCAAGCAATCGTGTTTCATCCGCTTTTAATTGGTCACCCAAGCCTGCAACTTCCGCCATGATGGCACTCACGTCTTCACCTTTAGACTTAGCAATGCCAATTTGTTTAGACGTATTATTACGTTTAGCTTGTAATTCTTGCGTGCGAGTTTGTACTGTTTTACGCTCGTTTTCCAAGGTTGTAAAACTTGCTGAATCAAATTCAAAACCACGCGCTTTTAATTGGCTAACAACGCCGTCCAAATCAGTTCTTAAGGCTTGTATATCTAACATATTTAATCTCTATTTTCTAAATTTCTATTTTTTTGCTTTTTTTGCAAGTTCGCGCTTATCCAAATCCTTTAAGTGCGCCAATTTTTCCGTAATTTTACCTTCTAAGCCGCGCGGTGTGGGCATATAAAATTGAGGAACAGTATTTTTATCGTGCAAATCATCAGGAAAATAGTCTACGCCGGCTGCATAAGCTTCTGGCTCATGATGCGCATAGCGGTACTCTTTGCCATAATCCAAGGCTTTCATTAGCTTGGTTGGCGCATTTCTAAGGTGCAATGGTACAGGGCGTGATTTGTCGTTAGCAACAAAAGCTTTGGCCTGATTGTAAGCGTTATAAGCGGCATTGCTTTTAGGTGCAACAGCCAAATAAATCACCACATTAGATAACGCCAACTCGCCTTCAGGTGAGCCGAGTCGCTCGTAAATCTGGCAAGCTTCAATCGCCATGCCTTGCGCACGCGGGTCCGCTAAGCCAATATCTTCAATCGCCATACGAACGATGCGGCGACCTAAATATAATGGGTCTGCGCCGCCATCTATCATGCGTAAGAACCAATACAAAGCTGCATCTGGGTTTGAACCACGCACCGATTTATGTAAAGCTGAGATTTGGTCATAAAACGCCTCGCCACCTTTATCGAATCTGCGTAATTTGCTCGCCATGGTGGTTTGCAAAAAAGCTTCATCAATCTCGGTGACACCAGCACCTTCAGCGGCATTAAATAAGCCTTCAACAAAGTTCAGTAAGCGCCTTGCATCGCCATCGGCATATGCCAATACTTGTTCACGAACCTCATCAGCAAGTCTGACATTTTCAGCGACCAATAGCTGAGCGCGGTCTAGCAGCAAGGATAACTCAGCCTCAGATAAAGCATTGAGTACAAAAACCTGCGCACGGCTCAACAAAGCGCTGTTTACTTCAAACGAAGGGTTTTCAGTGGTCGCACCAATAAAGGTTATTAAGCCACTTTCTACAAATGGCAAAAATGCATCTTGCTGACCTTTGTTGAAACGGTGTACTTCATCAACGAACAATATGGTTTTACGCCCATGTTGCTGTAAGGTAAGCTCTGCGCGCTCTACTGCCTCACGGATGTCTTTAATACCTGAAAGTACGGCAGAAATTGGAATGAAATCTGCGTCTGCGGTATTGGCAATTAATCTGGCTAAAGTTGTTTTTCCGACACCAGGCGGCCCCCACAATATCATGGAAGGCAACTTGCCAGATTGAAAGGCCAGCCTCAGTGGCTTGTTAGCGGCCAATAAGTGCGACTGCCCGACCACTTCATCTAAGGTTTTCGGGCGCAAGCGCTCGGCAAGTGGCGCTTCTGGCTGGTTTGGGGTGAATAAGTTACTCAAAATGCAAAGAGCCTATTCCGAGATGCAATCGAATGAAGACAAGGCGAAGGGTCGCAGACAGTGCAAATGGCACAGCAAGAGCCGTGCAACGCAGTATTCATTTGACTGCGACACGGAATTATTACTCACCAACAACATCAACCCCTTTAGGTGGTTGAAACAAGAAGGTCTTTGAATCAATCACAGGGTTATGCACAACGTTACTAAATAAGATTTGGGTTTTATGACCGAAGCTATCTATCATATCCATTTCTTGCAGCACATCGTTCTTAAAAGCTAATGATATTTGATTAAAGCCCGTGTCTGAATCTTTAGGGTTAGTACTCACCCAATCGAGACCGTCTTTGCGGAATGCATTGGCTAATTTAAAGTTTTTATCTAGGTTATCGTCACCTGCTAAGAGCGCTGCTGGACTTGAGCCAAGCGCTTTGCTTAACTCGCGCACTGACACTTGGGCTAACTCTGTATCGTATAGCCACACTTGCTTGCCATCACTAATGATTTGTTGTTCAAACGGTTTATGGTAATCCCATCTAAATTTATTGGGGCGTTTTAACTGCATTTCACCATAAACTTCTTGAATTTTTTGCCCTTGTTTATCGGTAACAATTTGGTGAAAATCAGCTTTAACGGACTGTGTTTGATCGTAAAACTTTTTAAGGCTAGAGACACCATCGGCATGAGCGGCTAAGGGCAGTATTAACAGACAGCTCAATAATGCAGCTTTTAATTTATTCATTTAATTCCTTATGAGCTTTTTGGATGTATTAGGAATCGTGATGTGGCACTAATACTTCACGATTGCCGTTGCTTTGCATGGCTGAAACCAAGCCTGCACGTTCCATATCTTCTATCAATCGTGCTGCACGGTTATAACCGATGCGCAATTGACGCTGTACGCCTGAAATACTGGCGCGACGGGTTTTAAGCACGATGCCAACAGCTTCATCATAGAGTGGATCAACCTCTGAGCCACCACTTGAACTGGAACCGCTCTCAGCAAAATCTGCTCCACCTTCTTCAGCCTCATTACTTAAGATACCTTCAATATAGTTTGGTTCACCTTGCGCCTTAAGGTAGTTCACCACCTTATGCACTTCTTGGTCTGAAACAAACGCGCCGTGAATACGCACAGGGTATCCAGTGCCAGGTGGCATATACAACATATCACCCTGCCCCAATAAGGCTTCCGCGCCCATTTGATCTAATATAGTACGAGAGTCAATTTTGCTGGAAACCTGAAAAGAAATACGCGTAGGTACGTTAGCTTTAATCAAGCCAGTAATCACATCCACTGATGGACGCTGCGTAGCAAGTACCAAGTGAATCCCAGATGCACGGGCTTTTTGCGCTAAGCGAGCAATGAGCTCCTCAACCTTCTTACCTACCACCATCATCAAATCTGCTAACTCATCAATCACCACCACAATCAAAGGCATTTCCATTAATGGTTCAGGATCATCTGGCGTTAAGCTAAATGGATGCGGAATTTTCTCACCGGCTTTTTCAGCATCTCTAATTTTTTGATTGTAACCAGCTAGATTACGCACACCTACACTAGACATCAATTTATAACGACGCTCCATCTCTGCCACACACCAGTTAAGCGCATTTGCAGCTTGGCGCATATCAGTCACCACAGGGGCTAGTAAGTGCGGGATACCCTCATAGACTGATAGCTCTAGCATTTTTGGGTCGATTAAAATCATACGCACTTGGCTAGCATCAGCCTTATACAACCAGCTTAAAATAAGCGCGTTAATCGCCACAGACTTACCTGAACCTGTAGTACCCGCAACCAACACGTGCGGCATTTTTGCCAAGTCAGCCACCACAGGTTTGCCAGAAATATCTTTACCTAATGAAATGGCCAGTGGTGATTTCACGTCGGCATAAGCTTGGCTACCCATAATTTCAGATAAGTACACAATTTGGCGCTTAGGGTTTGGAATCTCTAAACCCATGCAGGTTTTGCCCGGTATCGTTTCAACCAAACGCACACTCACTACAGAAAGTGCACGTGCTAAATCTTTAATTAAATTAGTGACTTGGCTACCTTTTACGCCAGCGGCAGGCTCCAATTCAAACCGAGTAATCACAGGGCCTGGCTGTGCGGTGAGCACTTTCACTTCAATGCCGAAATCCATTAACTTACGTTCAATTAAGCGTGAAGTAAAATCTAAGGTTTCGGCCGATGGCAGCTCTACCATGCCAGAAGGATCATCCAGCAAGTGCAAAGGGGGTAACGCGGAGTCTGGCATAGATTCAAATAGTGGCGCCTGTTTCTCTTTTAGCACACGCTCACTTTTTGCGACTTCTAATACTGGCGGCTCAATAAATACTGGCTCACGAGCTTCAACACGTTTACGCTCAGTTTGTACAAATTCAGCACGCTCTTGCTCAACCACTTTGCCGGCTTGCCTATCTTGTCTATCCTGCCATTTAAATTTCAGGTACTCATAACTTGCAATAATACCGCCGCCTAACTTCTCCGTAATCATGATCCACGACCAGCCAGTAAATAAGCTAAAGCCAACTACAAACATCACTAGTAGCAACATACTAGAACCAGTATAACCAAACAGGCTACGTAAACCAGAATCCAAGGCTGTACCGAGCATGCCACCGCGCGCATCTGGCAACATAGCTGGAAGACTGACGATGTGTCCGGCCTCTAGTGCACATGAAGCCACAAACAACAAAGTAAAACCAATAAAGTTGAATAGCAAAAATGGTCTTTCACTTCTGGCTACAACTTCTAGCTTCAGATACACCAGCCACATTGCGTAAAACGCTAAAACCGCCCACCACCATGCTGAAAATCCGAATAGATATAACATCATGTCAGAAAGCCATGCACCAGCACTACCACCTGCATTATGAATAGGCGCATTGTCAGCCGCCATATGCGACCAAGATTGATCTTCACGATGATAAGTAAATAGAATCACCGTAATAAAAAGCCCGGCTAATACTAAAATTAGCCACCAAGCTTCTTTAATAAGCGTTGCGCCTATCACATGCGACTGGCTCACCTCTGCCTCTCGGCGAGCATTGACAGGAGTTGATTTTTTGAAAAACAAGATAGTCGAACCTTACAAATTTTTAACGTCAAATTTAATTATAGCAGTATCAAAGTCGCTTGGTAGCTAATACAATACTAATCTAATTCTAAACCTATCTACACTTACATTTCTACTAAGGAAACCATCATGGATATCGGCATTAAAGAAAAAGATAGAAAAGCTATTGCTAAAGGTTTATCTCACCTTTTGGCAGATACATATACCCTGTATTTAAAGACGCATTATTTCCACTGGAATGTGACAGGGCCAATGTTTAACACCCTGCATTTGATGTTTGAAGCACAATATACTGAGCTTGCATTGGCTGTAGATTTAGTCGCTGAACGTATACGCGCATTAGACGTTTACGCACCTGGTACGTACCGCGATTTTGCAAAATTATCGTCTATTAAAGAGTCTGAATCAGTGCCAAAAGCGCAAGACATGATTGCAGAATTAGTTGCAGGCCATGAGGCAGTTTGTCGCACAGCACGCAGCGTATTCCCAGCGGCAGACGCAGCTTCTGACGAAGCGACTAAAGATTTGTTAACGCAGCGTCTACAGTTGCATGAAAAAACAGGTTGGATGCTACGCAGCTTGCTTGAAAAATAAGCCAATAAACCCAATATAGCTAAAACAACACTTATTAAAGAAAGCAATACAACATGGCAACACGTCACGTCAAACTACTCATTTTAGGCTCTGGCCCTGCAGGCTACTCGGCTGCGGTGTATGCCGCACGCGCGAACCTCAAACCTGTACTCATTACTGGTATTGCGCAAGGCGGTCAATTGATGACTACAACTGAGGTCGACAACTGGCCTGCTGATGCCGATGGCGTGCAAGGCCCTGAGTTGATGGAACGCTTTCAAAAACATGCAGAGCGCTTTAACACTGAAATGATTTTTGACCACATTCACACTACACATTTGACTGAAAAGCCAATTCGTTTAGTGGGTGATAGTGGCGAATATACTTGTGATGCGTTGATTATTGCTACAGGCGCCTCAGCTAAGTATCTAGGTTTACCAAGTGAAGAAGCTTTCTCAGGCAAAGGCGTTTCAGCTTGTGCGACATGCGATGGCTTCTTCTATCGCAATCAAGAAGTTGCAGTGATTGGTGGCGGAAATACGGCTGTTGAAGAAGCTTTATATTTGGCTAACATCGCAAGCAAAGTCACCTTGGTACACCGTCGCGATAAATTCAAAGCGGAAGCGATTTTGGTTGATAAATTAATGGCGCGTGTGGCTGAAGGCAAAATCGTTCTTGAAACATTCAACACGCTAGATGAAGTGCTAGGCGACAACACTGGCGTGACTGGCATGCGCATCAAAAACGTGAATGACGGCACCACTAAAGGCATAGCACTACAAGGCGTATTTATCGCGATTGGTCACAAACCAAATACTGACATTTTTGAAGGTCAGCTAGAAATGGAAGGCGGCTATATCATCACGCAAATGGGTCGCGCTGGTAATGCGACTGCAACTAGCGTTCCTGGCGTGTTTGCCGCAGGCGATGTGCAAGACCATATTTATCGCCAAGCGGTTACCAGCGCTGGTTCAGGTTGTATGGCTGCACTAGATGCTGAACGATACCTCGACAAGTAAGCTTTTAAGCGCAAAAAAGCGTTTAAAGCAAGCAGAGGCAGCACAGAAGCTAGCTGAACAAAATGCTGCAAAAGAAATCAGTGAAAAACTAGCTGATGAAGCCTCTCTTTTTCGTGACGCGGTAAAAGATGTTAAACCTTTTACCGCGCCGCCAAAAGATGAGTACAAGCTAAAACCCAAACCCATCCCACTACAATTTATCCGTGATGAACAACAAGCGCTTGTTGATTCATTGTCGGATCACTACATTCCAGCCCATGAAATTGAAACAGGCGAAGAGCTACTTTACCTGCGTGATGGTCATTCGCCTGACATTCTAAGTAAACTACGTCGCGGACATTGGGTAATTCAAGCCAAAATTGATTTACATGGCTTAATTAGCGACGAAGCACGACTTTATGTTTCTACCTTTATCAGCGATTGCAAAAAACGCGGCATACGCTGCGTACGCATCGTCCATGGAAAAGGTTTAGGCTCTCGCAACCGCGAACCTGTACTAAAACACAAACTACGCGGCTGGCTGATGCAAAAAGATGAAGTGATTGCCTACGCCGAAGCTAAAAAGCAAGATGGTGGCAGCGGCGCAGTGATTGTGTTGCTGAAAGCTTAAGCGATTACATCATGACGGCTCAAGGCGACAATCTAGACGATGAAGTTATGTGCACTTGCAGCGGCACCACACGCGCTAAAATCAAAAAGCTATTCAATGAAGGTATGGATATGGAGGCTATTTCCAATTGGTCTGGCGCCCTTTCAGGCTGCGGCGGTTGCGAATGGGATGTTGAGCAGTATTTGAAAGAATTAGCTGAGCAAACAAAAGAGTAAATTCCGCTTAATCGCTATTGTGCACCAAGGCAATAGCGAGCCAAGCCCGCATAACGTAGAAAATTATATTAACTTCAACGGAAAAGGAGAGCAACATCATGACAGGTACTGTTCATCTTCACCGAGTACTGAAAGCTCCGCCAGAGCGCGTATATCGAGCATTTACTACGCCTGATGCCATGGCCAAATGGATTCCTCCTTACGGCTTTACCTGCAAGGTTCACCACATGGAAGCTAGACTTGGCGGGACATTCAAAATGTCATTCACCAACTTCACAACGCAACACAGTCTTTCGTTTGGTGGTGAATATCTTGAGCTCGTACCAAACGAGCTTCTTAGATATACCGACAAGTTTGATGATCCAAATCTGCCGGGAGTCATGCAGGTTACCGTTATACTTAAGCAGACTTCCTGTGGCACCGACTTAAGTGTCACGCAAGAAGGCATTCCAGACTTGATTCCTGTAGAAATGTGTTATCTCGGCTGGCAGGAATCGCTTACGCAGCTGGCAATGCTCGTTGAGCCGGAAATTCCTTAGCCAACTAGGGTGGGTAAAAAGTTGCCCACCCTACTTCATTTATAAGCCTAATTCACTCAAACTTGCATGCTCATCTGGCCTGCGACCTAGGGGCCAAAAGAACTTACGGTCAGTTTCTTTTATTGGCAAGTCGTTAATGCTGGCGTAGCGTAATTCCATTAAACCATTGGTATCAAATTGCCAATTTTCGTTGCCGTATGAGCGAAACCAATTACCAGCATCATCATGCCACTCGTATGCAAAACGCACAGCAATGCGGTTACCATCGAATGCCCACAGCTCTTTGATTAATCTATAATCATGTTCTTTTGCCCATTTTCGGGTTAAAAACTCGACGATTTCAGTACGTCCTTTTGGAAATTCAGCACGGTTACGCCATTGTGAATCCAAGGTATAGACCATTGAAACGCGTTGTGGGTCGCGGCTGTTCCAGCCGTCTTCAGCCATACGCACTTTTTGAATGGCAGTTTCACGAGTAAATGGTGGGATTGGTGGACGAACTTCTGCATTGCCTGTCATTTCATTCTCCGGAATAATTGATTTTACTCACCTAAGAAGCCACCACTCTGATGCGCCCATAAACTTGCATACAGGCCGCCTTGCTTGAGCAGTGCTTGGTGATTGCCCTCTTCTACGATTTTGCCTTCATCTAACACTATTAGCCTGTCCATCGCCGCAATGGTTGATAGGCGATGCGCAATCGCCACAACCGTTTTACCTTGCATCAAATTATATAGACTAGCTTGAATCGCTTGCTCAACTTCTGAATCCAGCGCGCTGGTTGCTTCGTCTAATAATAAAATCGGCGCATCTTTTAGCATGACCCGTGCAATGGCAATACGCTGACGCTGCCCACCAGAGAGTTTCACTCCACGCTCGCCAACATGCGCATCATAAGCCGTGCGCCCTTTTGCATCTTGCAGCGATAAAATAAAATCATGCGCTTCAGCTCGTTTGGCTGCACTGATCATCTCGGCTTCTGTGGCGTCGGGGCGTCCGTATAGAATATTGTCGCGCACACTTCTATGTAATAGAGACGTATCTTGCGTGACCATACCAATGTTCTCACGCAAACTATTTTGTGTGACACGATTTACATTTTGACCGTCAATCAAAATACTGCCACTTTCTACCTCATAAAATCGCAATAGCAAATTAACAATGGTTGATTTCCCCGCCCCAGAACGACCAACTAGCCCTACCTTTTCACCTGGCTTAATATTTAATTGCAGGTTCTTTAGTAGCGCTTGATGTCCATCATCCATATCTCGACCATAGTTAAAATTCACCGAATCAAACTTAATTTCGCCATGCGCAACTTGTAGCGGTTTTGCATCTGCTGCATCGCTAATATTATTGTGCATCGTTAGCGTATTCATGCCATCTTGTACCGTGCCGACTTGTTCGTATAAAGACGTCATCTCCCACATGACCCAGTGTGAAATACCGTTTAGACGCAATGACATAGCGGTTGCAGCAGCTACGCCGCCTACAGACACTTGACCTTTGCTCCATAAATACAGCGCACTTAAACTGGTGGCAATAATCAACAACATATTCAATGCATGATTGATGATTTCCACCATGCTCACCAATTGCATTTGCGCATGCACGGTGCCAATAAATTCTTGCATGGCGTCTTTTGCATAAGCGCCTTCTCGACCAGCATGGCTAAACAACTTGACTGTGCTGATGTTGGTGTAAGCGTCTGTAATGCGCCCTGTCATTAAACTGCGCGCATCGGCTTGCATACGTGACGTTTTGCTTAAACGCGGCACAAAATAACTTAAAGAAGCGATATAAGCGACTAACCAAACTAAAAATGGAATAGCAATCAGCGAATTAAAATACGCCACTATGCCCACCATGCTGCCAAAGTACACAACAACATACACCATAATATCGGCCACAATAAACCACACATCGCGCACTGCTAGCGCGGTTTGCATGACTTTTGCAGATACACGGCCGGCAAATTCATCTTGGTAAAAACTCATACTTTGGTTCAACATTAAACGGTGGAAATTCCAGCGCATGCGCATAGGAAAATTTGCCGCCAATGTTTGATGTTTAAACATGGTCTGCATTACGATAAAAAATGTACTTAAGATTAATACAATCGCCAAAACGCCTAAATCTGTGGTGTAGTTTTGCCATAACAAATCTTTTGGTACGTTGCTTAGCCAATCAACAATTTTGCCCATCATGGCAAACAATGCAGCTTCAAATGCAGCGATTAATCCCGTAAAAATTGTCATGCCCAACAAGTATGGGCGTAAACCGTGCGTGCAACTCCATGCAAACGTCCAAAAGTTTTTGGATGGCGTGGTGATGAGTGTGTCGGGGAAAGGTGAAGCTAGGTTTTGAAACCATTTAAACATGTGTGTTCAATTCAAGTAAATTTGTTTCATTCGTCTAAGTACCTATTCAGATACTCCAACTAAAGTAGAGTAAGAAGAGCTAAAACAGGTTTAGTTCTTAACAATAGTGCAAACTGCCTCTGCCGCGATGCCTTCGCCGCGGCCAGTGAAGCCTAATTTTTCTGTAGTGGTGGCTTTAACATTAACTTGTGTCACGTCAATAGCGCAATCTGCGGCAATATTGGCGCACATGTGTACCGTGTGTGGTGATAACTTTGGCGCTTCGCAAATCACAGTCGCATCAATATTGTTCACTACATAATTTTTAACTTTTAATAAGGCAACGACATGACGTAATAATTCACGCGAATCTATACCTTTAAACTTATTATCACTTGGTGGAAAGTGTTTACCTATGTCTCCAAGACCCGCTGCGCCTAGTAAGGCATCGCAAATCGCATGTAGCAATACATCGGCATCGGAATGACCATCCAAGCCTTTTTCAAAAGGAATCTTTACCCCGCCAATAATGCACTTTCTACCAAGCACTAATTGGTGTACATCTAGCCCATGACCGATACGCATATTCATGTTTTCATCAATTCATTTATTAAGACTGTGTTCAAGACTGACCATCTAGCAATGCTGTCAATACTACTAAATCTTGCGGATAGGTCACTTTAAGATTACGCAATTCGCCTGTTACCAGTTTAGGCTTCAAACCCAAAGCCTCAATCGCTTCTGCTTCATCAGTTGGTGTGCCATTAAATGCAGCAAGCGCTTTCTTCAGCGTGGCATAGCGAAACATTTGCGGTGTTTGCGCCTGCCATAAATCATTGCGCGGAATGGTGGCTGAAACGCGCTGCTCTTCCCCTGCTCGCTTCAAGGTGTCCGCCAAAGGCATCGCCAGCAGGCCCCCTACAGCATCGTTTTCTAGCGTATTTAATAGTTGGTTCAGTAGAAGGTTACTTAGACCTGGTCGCGCTGCATCATGTACTAAAACCCAGTCATCCTCGTGAACTTGGTTCTGAATAGCCTCTAAGCCATTTAAAACCGTGCCTGCACGCGTGTCGGAGCCGCAGTAATGAACTTGCAGCTTGCTACTGGAATGTAGATAAGTGCTACGCCAGTGCGCATCTTCTTGGTTAATTAAAACATGTATTGTGCTAATTCTAATCGATTGATCAAACACTTTGATGACATGCTGAATTAATGTTTTGCCATGCAAATTTAAATACTGTTTTGGCGCATCTGCCCCCATGCGGCTGCCATTACCAGCCGCAGGAATAATCACATGAAAACGCACCATATTTATAGCTGAGAGTGTTGAATTGTCATGCTGAAATTTTAACATAGTGCACCAGATTTAGACCTAAACAAATACTAGGTCATCAAAAGCAAAAGTTGAATTTCCAACAGCAAAGTGTTTGAGGCATAAATTTTGCATAGGTATGCCTAATAATTCTAACTTAGAGTCAATTTAAAATGTTAATGAAAACAAAAACATCTATCGATCACTCACTACAGCACATCAAAAATGATAATAAATATGAAAAAAACCTAAACTCGATAGAACCTCAATTATCTGAAAAAATACTTTTGATCATTGCCTCGTCATACGCCATTAATAAACATATTGATTTTTACAACTGGCTGCAAAGTAGTGTGGCTGAGGTTTTGCCTCACGACATGCTATTGGCATGCTGGGGCAATTTTGATAATAACTCAAAAAAATCTAATTTTAATTATGATGTCGCTTCAAATTTAGCGAACATCAATACACAAACTTTATTTGATTACCCAGAAAAAACTGATGCTTTTATGCGTCAACTGCACTTGACTTGGTCAGAGAATCATTGCCGATGGTTGACTGTCAACAATCTTGACATAGCCGACGGAAATGATGAAATTAAATCGAAACTTCCCGAAATATTTAACGAGTTTAAATCATTGCTCGTTTATGGTTTGAGTGACTTACGTGCTAGTAACAATTGTCTTTACGTATTTTTTAGCACAGATTCTACGTTTAAGGTTCAAGACTCGTTAATGGGTCTACTCATGCCACATATTGATAACGTACTTAGAAAAATTCAACATATTGAGCCAGCAGATATTTCAGAAATTGAAAGAGTTTCTGCAATTAAATCGTACAAGCTGAGCGTGCGTGAATTGGAAATTATTGATTGGGTGAAACAGGGAAAGACTGATGGCGAAATCGCTATAATTTTATCCATCAGCCAAAATACTGTAAAAAGTCATTTAAAACACGTTTTTGAAAAGTTGAATGTCACAAGAAGAGCGCAGGCTGTGGCTAAATTAAGTTACAGTTAAGTTTATCTGCACCAAGTGAATGGTGCAGATAACCCTAAATCATCAACTGTTAATCTTCTGCACTAGATGCAATTTTGTGTATGCTCAAATCTGCCCCGTCAAACTCTTCTTCTTGCCCTAAGCGGATTCCAACTAGCTTCTTGAGCGTACCATAGACAATCGCACCACCGACTAGCGCAATAACAATACCCAAGCCAGTACCTAAAAGTTGTGACATAAAACTGATGCCATCAGCGCCACCACCCGTTCCACCAAGTGCTTTAGCACCAAAGATACCAGCAGCAATACCGCCCCAAGCACCGCACAATCCATGTAACGGCCACACGCCTAATACATCATCAATTTTTAAGCGATTTTGTGTTAGCGTAAAAGCCCAAACAAACAATATACCTGCAACGCCACCAGTCACTAATGCGCCTAAGGGATGCATAACATCTGAACCAGCACATACTGCAACCAAGCCAGCTAGCGGACCGTTATGCACAAAGCCTGGGTCATTCTTACCCATCACTAAAGCCGCAAGCGTGCCACCAACCAGCGCCATGAGTGAGTTAACTGCGACTAGACCAGAAATGCCTTGAATTGACTGTGCTGACATCACATTAAAACCAAACCAACCAACAGTGAGTATCCATGCACCAAGCGCTAAAAATGGGATATTTGAGGGTGGATGGGCATGCAAACGACCATCTTTGCTATAACGACCTTGGCGAGCACCCAATAAAACCACCGCTGCAAGTGCGATCCAGCCACCCATCGCGTGAACGACTACTGAACCTGCGAAATCGTGGAATTTAGCACCGAATGTAGCTACAAACCAATGCTGTATGCCAAAATGGTTGTTCCAAGCGATACCTTCAAAAAACGGGTAAACAAAACCTACAATTAAAAAAGTAGCGGCTAATTGTGGATTGAACTTAGCCCGTTCAGCAATGCCCCCTGACACGATGGCAGGAATCGCTGCAGCAAAGGTCAAAAGAAAAAAGAATTTAACTAATCCGTAGCCATTTTTCGCGGCTAATACCTCAGCGCCGCTGAAAAAATTGACGCCGTAAGCGATGCTGTACCCAATAAAGAAGTAAGCAATAGTCGATACGGAAAAATCCACCATGATTTTAACTAACGCATTGACCTGATTTTTCTTGCGGACGGTACCTACTTCTAAAAATGCAAAACCCGCATGCATAGCAAGCACCATTATGGCGCCTAATAATACAAACAATACGTCATTTGACGAAACTAATGCTTCCATTTCTCAATTTCCCTTAGAGTTTTATAAAAAATAATCCAGGAAAATAAAGCAAATAGCGCGCCAATACTTAAGCTATTGATTTTAAGAGCTTATTAGTTTCAGGGGTGTGACTATAAGCACTTAAATAGTGCTAGCCATGGTGCATCGCACTATTTAAGTGCGATATTGACAATAATTCATTGATATTTACTTAAAGCAGAATGTTTCCAGAACCATCTTTGAGCACCATACTACTTGCATCAGGATTACCAATCCAAAAATGATAGAACTCACGCACTACTACTAAAAATAAGCGTCTATTATTTTTAATGTTGAACAATGGCAAAGTCAGATCAACTGCTGTTCGATAAGATTTATGGTTTTTGACAGGGGCATCTTTCAAGCGTACTAATATGATTTTTGCCAGCTTAACGCGCGTATCTACCAATGACTGTTCAGAACCCTCTTGGCGTAGCGCTTGTGCATAGGCTTTTAATGGCCAGTTTTCTGACGCGTCAAATTTTTCAGTCACTAAACTTTCCATCAATAGTTTCAATGATGTTGGTAATGGCTTCCACTGCAATGGTGCGACATCAAAACCTGGGTTGATATTTAGTGCAGCAATAGCTTTAATATCACCCTTCCAAAATGGATAAAACTCACGCGCCGCAGTCAAACAATCGTGCCAATCTTCAGTAGGAACGGTTTCCATAAGCGGCTCTAGCGCCTCGCGGTACTCATTGCCATCCAACTCTTTGCCCGCCAAATTGACAATCAGTTTTTCTAGAAACTGTGAGCGACGCAGAAGAGCTGCGCTTACAGCACCCTTGGTCTGCAATAGCTTTAAATATGCCCTGACGGCTTCATCCTCACGCGTTTGATCCATTGGATTGTTATTCTTCATATTGACTTCATAAAACTATATCTGATATGCGGTAGCTTTAGCTTACAATTCAACATAATAATAGACTTTATTTTAACTACAAATAATTTAAATTATCTGTGACGATATAAAAATTACTTATAAAAAGTAAAACTTAAGAAAGAGTACAGCATGGAAATTGCACTATTAGCCATCATTATTGGTATGGCTTGGTTTTGGCTTGATAGTATGGATAAACGAGAACGCGCCATTTTATTAGGTCACGAACTCGCTTCTCGATTTAATCTACAGTTACTTGATGAAACTGTGGCTTGTAACAGATTATGGCTTGGACGTAACAGTCGCGGCCATGTGAAGTTTTTACGTACTTATGAATTTGAGGTCAGTGCAAATGGTGCAGATAGATTACATTGCCATTTAATTTTACTTGGCAACCAACTTGGTACTTGGCATATTCCACCATATCAGCAACCTTTTAATGATTGAGCTAACGATTGATTTTTTAAATCAAAAGACTAAAACTCATACTCTACCTGCATTCTAAAGGTGCTGTTAGGTGCAGCGTCACTCACGCCATATAATAATGCGGCGTTATATTTGATCGCTTGTTTATTCCCCACTTGCACCTTACCAAATACCGCAGGTCCAAACCTGTGGGTTTGTTCAGATGTAGACGTCCAATCATTCCATTGACCCATTTCGCCCATTCCCTGCAGACCAAGCTCAAAGGATGGTTGCAAGCGATACTTCGCTTGCCATTGGTAGCCCATTTCAGTAAACCTGCTTTCATCAGAATCATTTGGGCCAAACTTGCGTTCAAAAAGAACGTTAGCATTCAGCTGCAGCTTACAAAACTCTGTTTGAAATAATGGTCCGAACTTAAACTCATAGGGCTCATTATTATTACTAGTTGGGGCTTCAAACTCAGTAATTAAACCAATTTCTATCGGATATTTCCCTGTCTCAGTCAGTTGGAATTTGTTTTCCCATTCGGCGATAGTCAAGCCTTCTCCAGCCTCGCTTTCACGCTTTAGATAAACTTCTGTAAACCAAAAGTCATTAACGCCATAGCCGAAACCTAGAGAAGTCACATTTTGTCGAGACCCATCCTGCTGCTTTGCTGTTCCGAATTTAAAATCTATTTCTTTCTCGCCCTGCTCAACCATCGGGGTATAGACATAATCCGCCGAACCCGCCAGTGCTTCACTCATGTAAAATGCACTCATTAACATACTAAAACCAAAAATTAACTTACATCTCTTCATTTCAAACAACTCCGATAATTTAAATCTTTTTGTGAGCACTTTTCGCCCACTTCATTCCAGTAAGAATCAAAAGCAACACGGCAACATAAAACATGACTTGCATGCCAGATGGGCGAGCATCATATCCAATCAAGCTATGCAGCAGCATTCCAAACAAACCATTTTCAGGAATGAGTTGCGAGGTATCCCATAACGGTGATGCCATACTCGGCAATAAATCAGCTTGTATTAAAAATCTTGCTGCTGTTGATGCCATGCCCGCGGCTAAAAGTAAGACCAAGGTTGCGGTTGTAGCAAAAAACCATCGCATAGGAACTCTCAATAAACCAGCATATATAGTGTAGCCAACAGCAACACCCATGAAGGTACCAATAAATCCACCTATTAACATGTTGCTTAAAGTGTCGCTCCCTGACGCCGCAATTCCATAGAGAAAAAGAACTGTTTCCGAACCTTCTCTCAATACTGCCAAACCTACAACTATCATTAAAATAGAGCTCTCACTACGCCCTTCGCGTATATTTGCACCTACATTGCGCGCATGAGCTGCAAGCTCAGCGCCATGTGTAGACATCCAGATGCTATGCCAAGCTAGCATCACTACAGCTAAGCCAAGCACAATTGCATTAAACAACTCCTGACCAATACCGCTAGCAAATTCAGCAATGACGTCTGTGGATGCTGCAACGATTGCTGATCCCAACAAGCCAATCATTAAGCCTGCGAATAGCCAATAATTGCGCCTAGGAACATCCCGAGTTGCTGCGGAGACGATACCAATAATGATAGCGGCTTCCAGAACTTCTCTAAAAACAATGACAGCTGTACCAAACATAATATTCCTCAGTACTACTTAGCGACGATCACGCCTTGAGCAGTTGCTTGGTTAAACTCACCAATAAATGGATACCGACCTGGCTTTAAAGGACCTATATAGATTTTAATCGTACTGTTTCCAGCAACTACTTTTTCTCGATTAAGGGTATAGCTTTCAAACTCTTCAGGGCTTGCATCTTTATTTACTACCAATAATTTTACTTTCTCTCCAGCAGGCACAACCAATTCTGCAGGCTCGAATTTGTGGTCTTTAATCACTAAAGTAAATTCAGCTTCCGCAGCAAATCCAACCAAGGGTGTTAATAATAAAATTGCGTATAAAAATTTCATAACAGATTCTTTCTATAAACTTAGATACAAATGATAATAGCTATCATTTGCGCTTGCAATAATTATTAATATTATTTTTCATCTAAATGTTAAAATACAAGTTATGAAAACAAACCAAGACACACTGCAACGCTTCGTATTTGAAAACACACCCGTCCGTGGCAACCTAGTTAATCTAACGCAAACACTGCAACAAGCACTGAATAAACAGCACCTGCCTACTGGCTTGCGAAAAGCGCTTGGCGAGCTAATGGCAGCGAGTGCCTTACTTGCAGCCACACTCAAGATGAATGGCTCGTTGGTGATGCAAATTCAAAGTAAAGGTGCATTAAAACTATTAGTAGTCGAATGCAATTCAGATGTTGGCACCACTATAAAAATGCGTGCCACGGCTAAATGGAGTGGCGAAGTGGCTGATGGTCAAAATTTGTTTGAGCTAATCGAACAGGGTCAATTTATGATTACGCTAGACCCAAAGGATGGACAGGCATATCAAGGCATCGTGCCAATTGAGGGTGATAGCATCAGTGCTGTATTGGAAAACTACATGATGCGCTCTGAGCAAATTGACACCAAAATATGGTTAAGTTGCGATGGCAACTCTGCTGCGGGCATGCTGATTCAGAAATTACCAGAGACCATGAATCAAGAAACTCAGATACATGATGAAGATATATGGAACCGCGTAGGTTATTTAGCTGGCACCGTTACAGACGAAGAGTTGCTTAACCTGCCGACAGAAACACTAATTACTCGATTATTTCACGAAGAAGATGTACGTCTGTTTGAACCTAGCATCACACAATTCTTTTGTAGTTGCACACGAGAAAGCGTATCCAATATGCTACGCATGCTGGGTGATGAAGAAATCAGTAGCATTATTGAAGAGCAAGGGAAAATTGAAGTGAACTGCGATTTTTGTAATGCACACTATGCTTTTGACAAGATAGATGCGGCGCAACTAATGGTCACTGAAGCAGCTGTCATTACTAGCCCTAAAATTCACTAAATAATTAGACTAGAAATTTTAGTCTTGCCTACTCTGTGGTTACTTACACAGCTATTATCTACACATCATAGGCAGAAACTCTGGGGCAACATTAGTTTTATTTTCGCCTTTTAGCGTCATTTTATCAGGCGCTTTCGCATTACCGCACACCCATGTCACTGGCACAATTTGAGACTCTTCAATCACTGCAGGGCGCAGTGACAAGACTTTACCTATAAGTTTTGAATGTGCCTTATTGCCAAAGGTCATGTGAATGGCGCCATTTTTCACTTCAACTGAACTGATAAAGTTACTCACAATTTTATCTGCATCAGGCAACCCAGCTTCTTTGTTATCAGCCGGTAATGTTTTAGTCAATTTCCATGCCGCTGCAATTGGCTCTTTAACAATATCTGCCAGCGGCAATGCTGCATTAACGTGTTCTTTAACTATGCGCCCCATGCTTGAAGGGATTGCGATCATCGCCAGTATTGCAATAATCGCTACAACCACCATCATTTCGATTGCAGAAAACCCCGCTTGCTTCACTTTAAGTCGCATATTTATAGCACCTGCCTTTTGCGTTCAAATAGACAAATAGCAGCTGCAGCACCTGCATTAAGCGACTCTACAGAACCGAACTGGCTCTCCGTCATAGGGATAGTAATACTTTTATCCGCTGCAGCTATGGTTTGTTTACGCAACCCTGCACCTTCATTACCAATTACAAATGCCGTAGCTTTTGTTAAATCTTGTGCATACAGCGACTCACCCTGCATAGCGGTTGCATAACTATTGCCATTAAAATTTTCTAACTCAGCAATTAAGTTAGCGCGTTCTACAACAGGCAATACAAATTGTGCGCCCTGCCCGCCACGCAAGGCTTTTGGCGACCAAGCATCAGTGCAACTCGTGCTCAGATAGACGGCTTCTACACCTGCCGCCGCGGCCGTGCGTAACATACTGCCCAAATTACCAGGATCTTGAATATCTTCTAGCATCAAGGCAAACGAAGGCTGCTCTGGCGCGGTTAATTGTGGAGTTTTAATCAGCGCTAAAATACCAGTAGCACTTGCCACAGGCGTTAGCTCAGCAAACATCAATGTCGGCAACATGATGGTTGAAATTTCAGTCAAGCTTTGAATCAATCCAGTCGCTTCTATACTGCTTTTACCTTCTGGAATAATGATCATCAGTGGCTCGCCAAAAGTAGCCATATACGCTTCAATTAAATGGACACCATCTAATAAGGTTTGCCCTTCGCTGCGGCGCTCACGTGAGTTATCCGCTAACTTTTTAAGCTGCTTAAAAACCGGGTTGTCGCGCGAAATGATGTGTTTGAAAGACATTGAACAATTGTTTACATATTAAAAATGACAGTTTAACTGAAACTCACTTGTGAGCGCATAAGGATTACAGTAAATTAGCCAAGTAGCTAGGGGTTAAAATAATTATTAAGCTACATTTTAAACACTTATAAATTTCAGGAGGCAATATGTCATTAACTAAGCGTTCTGTTGCAGAATTAATTGGTACTTTTTGGTTGGTTTTAGGCGGTTGTGGCAGCGCGGTATTGGCTGCTGGCATTCCAGATTTAGGCTTAGGTTATCTAGGCGTTTCATTCGCCTTTGGTTTAACGGTAGTGACGATGGCTTATGCGATTGGTCATATTTCAGGCTGCCACCTAAACCCTGCTGTTTCAATTGGATTGGTGGCTGGCGGACGCTTTAAAGCGAGTGAATTACCTCACTACATTATCGCGCAAGTGCTTGGTGCGATTCTCGCAGCACTACTGATACGCACCATTGCCAGCGGTGCTGAAGGCTTTACTGGTGGCTTAGCCTCAAACGGCTTTGGCACACACTCACCGCATGGCTACAGCATGATGGCAGCACTAGTGACTGAAATCGCGATGACGGCAATGTTCCTGTTCATTATCATGGGTGCAACTGATAAACGCGCCCCTGCAGGTTTGGCGCCACTTGCCATTGGTTTTACACTTACGCTCATCCACATGATTAGTATTCCAGTTACCAATACATCGGTAAACCCAGCCCGCAGTACAGGCCCGGCTTTGTTAGAAGGTGGTATTGCGCTCAGTCAACTTTGGTTATTCTGGTTAGCGCCTATTGTTGGTGCGGTGATTGGTGCTGTGCTATATAACTTTGTTAGCAAAGAAGATTAATTTAGAAACTATCTAATTAACATCATTCAAATACAGCCATTAAAAAGCCCACAACACGTGGGCTTTTTAATGGCTAACGTTATAATGCACGTATGGCTAAAAAACTAAAATCAAAACTTCCGCTTGAACGCATTATCTGCAACCAAGGCTTTGGCCCACGCAAGCTGTGCCGCATTCTAATTCTCAATCAAGAAGTCACCGTCAACGGTGAAATTTGCGATGACCCTGATGCAGTCTTTGAAACTGAAAATCTCCAATACACAGTAAAAGGCGAAGCATGGGATTACCGCGAAAAATCTTACTTAATGCTTCATAAACCTAGCAATTATGAGTGCTCGCATAAGACCCAGCATCACCCTACTATCTATAGTTTATTACCACATCCGCTAGTCGTGCGTGATGTGCAATGCATAGGCAGATTAGATGAAGACACTACAGGGTTAATTCTCATTTCAGATGATGGACAGTTTATTCATCGTATGAGTTCGCCTAAACATAAAGTGCCTAAAGTTTATGAAGTAACTTGTAAGCACCCGATGAGCGATGAGCAAATCGCCCATATTTTAAAAGGTGTTCAATTAGTCGATGAAGATGCGCCGATTGCTGCCTTGGCTTGTACACGCATAACTGAAAACATTATTCATATGACGCTAGCAGAAGGTAAATATCACCAAGTAAAACGTATGGTGGCCGCCATTAGCAACCGCGTAGAAGGCTTGAAGCGCATACAAATAGGCGAAGTAAAGCTGCCTGATGACCTAGCTGTTGGCGAATGGCGCTGGTTGACTGAATCTGAATTGGCTTCGCTGAACAACTCGGAAAAGGCTTAGGTTAATACTGCTTAATGAGCTATTTATTCAAGGGAGTAGGTTTATAAAATGAAAAAATTATGCGCTTTTCTCAGCTTACTCTTCGTTATCCTTAGTAGTCAAAATGTTAATGCACAATCGATAAGAGAGCGTATTGCCGAGAGATTGGCGCATCGTCAGCAAGCCGACGAGATGGAACAAGAGGATGACGACAATAATTCTTTCAATCCAGAAAATGCCACTGTTCAACGCAACGTCAGCTATGGTGCCGATAGCGCACAAAGTTTCGATGTTTATATTCCTAAAAATGCACAAAATGCCCCTGTCATATTGATGGTACATGGTGGCGCTTGGCGTGTGGGTGATAAAGCTATGAATCGCGTGGTCGAAAATAAAGCCAATAGATGGTTAGCTAAAGGCATCATTTTTGTTTCGATCAACTATCGTATGTTACCAAAAGCTGATCCGCTGATGCAGGCCAACGATGTCGCTCTAGCGTTGGCAAAAGCACAGTCAGTTGTGCCAACTTGGGGTGGTGATGCAAAGCGCTTCGTCATAATGGGACATTCAGCAGGCGCGCATTTAGTAGCGCTCATTACAGCAAATGGGAACATTGCAAAACAACAAGGCACACAGCCATGGCTAGGCACTGTGATGCTCGACAGTGCAGCGTATGACCTTGAAAAAACCATGTCATCCAAGCACATGCCATTTTACGACAAAGCTTTTGGCACCGATAGCGTCTTCTGGAAAAGCACCTCGCCTAGCTACCAACTCTCGCAAAAAACCATCCCTATGCTAGCCGTTTGCTCAACCATAAGAAAAGATAAACCATGCACGCAAGCAAACGCTTTCATTGAAAAAGCGATTAAGTTTGGTACACAGGCAAACGTTCTTCCAGTAGCCATGTCTCATAAAGAAATTAACGAAAACTTAGGCTTACCAAGTGATTATACGAACAATGTTGAAGCTTTTATGCGCTCGCTTGGTTTACCACTGTAACTTCACACATTAGAAACTAAACTTAAAACAAAAATGAAAAATATTTTTATTTGGCTTACCGCACTTTTACTCACTGCGTGCATGGGCACACCTGAAAATGTAAAAGTGGTTGATAGTGTTGATGCGAATCAGTACCTTGGCACTTGGTACGAAATTGCCAGACTAGATCACTCATTTGAACGTGATTTAGAAAAGGTCACTGCCACATACAGCTTGCGTGACGATGGCGGCATTAAAGTCATTAATCGCGGGTTTAATAGCAAAACCAATGAGTGGAAAGAAGCCGAAGGCAAAGCTTATTTTGTAGATCCACCGAATGCCGATAAAACCAATACAGGCAAGCTTAAGGTATCTTTTTTTGGACCATTTTACGGCGCGTATAATATTATGGTGTTGGATAAACCATACTATAACTATGTGATGGTTTGCGGACCGGATAAATCATATTTATGGATACTCTCCAGAACACCACAACTCACCTACCCAATTAAACAGCATTTGATTGCGCAGGCTAAAGAAATGGGCTTTGATACAGAACAATTAATTCACGTCGTACAAAGCTCTGAAATTATCAATTACAAAGCAGGGCCTCACGTCAATAAATAATGCAAATAAACTAACTAGCCGTTAATTTAAGCTGGTTCTGAAGTAAGGTCTCAAACTCCATTGCAGGTATTGGTTTACTAAAGTGATAGCCTTGCAGCTCATCACAACCAATTGACTGTAGATAATCATGCTGAAAACGCGTTTCAACGCCCTCCGCAATCACCTTCATACCTAAGCTTTGCCCAAGCACAATAATAGCTTTAAGGATTGCGGTATTGGCTGGATCATTCTCAAGATTGCTGACAAAAGCTTTATCAATTTTTAGGCGATCTATCGGAAAGTCCTTTAAGTAAGCCAAGCTTGAATAACCTGTACCGAAGTCATCAATCGCCAGCTTAACCCCTATCGTTTTTAGGGCATGAAGTGTTTGTATAAATTTGGCAGCATCATCTATCAACGTACTTTCTGTAATTTCCAATTCTAAGCACTCTGGATCTAGGTTGGTAAGCTCTAAAGTATTTTTGATAATCTGTGCAAGATTGGGCTGTTTAAATTGTCGTGGTGAAACATTTACCGCAATCGGAATAGGTCGCCCCATTTTCTCTTTTAATTCTTTGGCTTTTTTACATGCCTCAATAAGTACCCATTCACCAATACTCTCAATGAGTCCGGTCTCTTCCGCAATATGAATGAATTTAACAGGGGGAATCAGTTCACCTTCTGGGGTTTGCCAGCGAATTAAAGCTTCTGCGCCGCTAATAAGGCCAGTTGCAAAATTCACCTTTGGTTGATAATGCAGTAAGAACTCTCCATTTTCAATCGCAAGCCGTAAGCGATACTCCATCGTCACACGCTCGGTTAATGCTTCATTCAACTCTTGCGTGTAAATTTGATAATTATTACGTCCAGCCTTCTTAGCTTTATACATAGCAGTATCAGCGTTTTTGAGCAGCGTATTCGGCTCTGTGCCGTCATCAGGATAAATACTGATGCCTATGCTAGAAGTGACAACGTAATCTAGCTCATTAATGACGCAAGGCGCGGCAATAGCAGCCAATACGCGCTGCATGCTAAGTAAGATGTCATTCACACTCTCAATATTAGTCAGCAGTATGACAAACTCATCTCCTCCTAATCTCACTACGGTATCTATTTCACGAATACAGCTAGATAATCGCTTAGACATAATCAATAGTAATTGATCGCCTACTTCATGACCCATAGTGTCGTTAATGAGCTTGAATTGATCAAGATCGACAAAAGCCACGGCCATTTTATTTTTGTAACGGTCAGCAAAGTTAATGGATTGTTGGAGTCTATCATTCAGCATGTAGCGATTAGGCAAGCCAGTCAGGCTATCATGCTTGGCTTGGTGCTCAATTTCATGATCGTAGTTTTTACGGGCGGTAATATCCTCAACTGTACCTTCGTAATAGAGTAAATTCCCAGCTTTGTCATGCACCATGCGCGCATTTTCAGAAATCCAGATCGTACTATTATCTTTTTTATAAACTAACGATTCAAAGTTATGCACGCTTTGATTAGCTAACATTGCTTGCACAAACTCTTCACGGCGACCAGGCGTCACATACAGTTGTTGCTGAATATTGTTAAGTGCGCTAATAAGTTCTTCGGGGGAACTGTAGCCATATATATTGGCTAATGCAGGATTAACAATCAGGTAATGTCCATTTGGCGATGTCTGAAAAATTCCTTCAATCGCATTCTCAAAAATAGACCGATAACGGAATTCTGCATCGTGCAATGACTGTTCTGCAGCTTTACGTTGCGTAATGTTTTGGATAAAACCTTCTATTGCATGGACTTTACCTTTTGCATTAAAAACTGGGTTGCCTCGCTCACATACCCAGATGATGTCTGTGTTTGCATGACGGATACGATATTCAACTTCAAAGCGTTTACCTTGCTTAACGGCTTCGTCAATAACTCCTCTGACTAATTCTCGGTCATCCTTAAAGATAATTTCTTCATAGGAAACTATGTTGTTGAAAATTAAATCATCAGGGAAATAACCCGTTAAATCTTTGCACCCGTCACTCACATAAATCATGGTCCAGTGCTCATCATACAGATTGCAATAAACTAAACCTTCCAGATTATCCACAAGCGTATCAAGCATGCGTTGACGATCATGAACGAAAGCATCAATAGAGATGAGCGATTTAGCCGTTGGTGAGGGAAAGTTCATTTAGGGTTTGTAATTAATATCCATAGGTTTCTACTTATAAAGCAGAATTTATGCCATGTAGTGAGAAATGTAAGATACACCCTAATCCAGTGCCGTAATTAACAGATGCGGCGCCAATTCTAAGCATCCGTATAAATCAGCATGTCAGCATTTAAGTCCACTTAATAGGTGCGGCTAATTCAAACTATGCACCAAAGTTAAGCTAATTAAATCATTTAACAATGCCTAGCTATAGCTTTACTTACAGACTATCTGCAACATCACCGTTTTATTGGCGCTGGCTTGCATCTTGCTTAACTGTCATTAACAAAGTCAATTTTATCTATATCAATAATAATTTTTACGGGTATGCTCATGAGCCAAGTTACTACGATTCAGCTTGATAATTTTCTCCCTTACATGCGAGATGTCATCCGTTGTGAGCAATCATTGCACGAGTTAAATCTAATGTGGCGGATGATCGAATCTTCAGCAAAAATGAACTGCCCCACTGAAGCTAAAAGCATACTGCCAACAATGGCTGCAACCAGAGCAGGGTTTAATCGGCTAGAGAAAGAACTTGTTTTGAGCTTGGTGCAAGAAAAAGTTGCAACGGTGTTGAATGAAATAGGCACCAAAGCGCAATACGTCATCGATATTCTGGTGCGTAATCTTTATGAGCGCACGGCTGATGTAGGATTTTTAGCGACTGATAACGAGCTATGTGAGTTTGTTGCAGGCTTATCAGGCAACGATGAAATCATTCGCGCACGTTTACTCGCCTATAGAAAAAAATACACGGTCTATGATGAAATTATTTTGCTGGATGTACATGGCAATGTTTTAGTACAAATTAATGAAGAAACCCCTATTGAAGGTAGCTTAGATCCTCTACTCAAAGAAACATTAGCATCAGATCAATATGTGGAAACCTACCGCGCTTCCGATCTACGCCCTAGCAAAAATAAGGCACTCATTTATTCCAAACGTATGCTGCATCCTCACACTGGCGAGGTCATTGGTGTGTTGTGCCTATGCTTCGATTTTGTGGAAGAAATGGCTAGCATTTTTAAATCGCATGGCGACCCATCAGAGCGATCAGTCATGTTGCTGCTTGATAGTGATAATTACGTCATAGAATCTAGCGATAAGATATGGGTTCCTGTCGGTGCTTTAGTGCCAGTCAACAGCGATACACAATCAAACTTAAAAGTATTTAGTGGTCGCAAGTATTTGGTTAGCACCTTTAGTTCTGATGGTTATCAAGGTTACATGGGACCAAAAGGTTGGCAAGGTCAGGTAATGACTCCCGTGGATATTGCTTTTACTGGCAAGGAAACGAATGCCTTAAACGCTTTAGACCCCGTTGTAGCTGAAGGTTTACTGTCACATGCTCAATCATTCTGCCCACCATTATTTGAGGTCATGAATGCCGCATCAACCATACGACGTGTAGTGTGGAACGGCCAGGTGATGACTGCAGGACAAAGTGGTGAACTGCTGAAGTTAAAAACAGTTTTAGACCAAATTAGTGAAACTGGTACCCGTAGCAATGAATTGTTCGCTCAATCCATTAATGATTTATATGAAACCGTGCTCGCATCCAGATTGCAGGATTCAGAATTCGTATCTCATCTATTGGTTGATTTGCTTGACCGCAACTTATATGAGCGCTCTGACGATTGCCGTTGGTGGGCTGTTACACCTGAACTAAGAACAGCACTTGCCTCGCCGATAATCGATAGCCAAACTGTCAATCAAATTACTGGAATCCTCGAATATATCAATTCTCTCTATACGGTCTATAGCCGTATATTTGTGTATGACCACACTGGCAACATTATTGCCAGTACAAATCCAATGGAAGCTAGTGGCTCAATTCTAGGTACAAAAGTAGACGATACAACACTGGCGCAAGTCATGTCACTGCGTACAGAGCAACAATATTATGTGTCACCTTTTGTAGCGGACGCGCTCTATGGCAACGCACCAACCTATATCTATCATGCAGCCATCATGGCGCCAAACGGTGACTCTGTGGTCGGTGGTATTGGCATTGTGTTTGACTCATCTACTGAGTTCTTTGCCATGTTGCAGGGTGGTATTGCAGAAAAACAATCTGTAACAGCTTTTTATATCGATAGACAAGGTCAAATCATTTCAAGCACTGACCCTACTCGCCCAGTAGGCAGTATGCTGGAGATTGATACTGACTTACTTGCATTGCCCAATGGCAAAAGTAGCTCTCGTATTGTGATACACGATGGACATTATTCAATACTCGGTTGCAGTGCATCTAATGGTTATCGAGAATTTAAAGTCAGTGATGGATACAAAGAAGATGTAATCGCTGTCGTATTTGATTCGTTTGGGGAAGTTAGAGGCAGTTATAGCTCTGGCAACAATTCAGCTTCGATTATTGAAGCATCGATGACTCAAACAGCAGATCCTGAATTCGCGACGTTCTTTATTGATGGCGGGCTTTTTGCAGTAGAAGCTGAATATATACTTGAAGCACTACCAGCATCTCAAGTCTCCCGAGTCTCTATCGGAAGTGGTTCAGAACGCGTTGGCGTGCTGGCCATACAACATGAAAATGAAGGAAAAACCTATGCTTGGGTATTTGATCTTGGATATTTATTGAGCGGAAAACTAACTGTAGTTGATAGCAACAGCCAAGTCATTGTGATTGAATACTTGCAACACAAAATTGGCTTGCTAGTTGGTTCATTACACTCAGTGGCGCAGTTTAATGAAAGCCAAGTGACGCGAACGCCGCTTGCTATTAATCGAGATGGTGTACTCATCAAACAAATCATCAAAGCAAATAGTGGGAAGCTTCTCATTCAAGGGATTGATATTAAATATCTGCTCAACATGCTTAGCAACCCATTTGAATCAGTGAACGAGGATAAAAAAGTTGCCTGAAAATAGTTAACTTAAAAAAGAAAGGCGATACATAGAAGGTTGGTACAGACCTTGCTTATCAAATTACTATTAGCATTTTAAACTCAGAGCCAATGAACAATAATCAGAACTCCCAATTGACTAACATCCATAACTCAAAACAAAACTCAATATATTTAGGTTTGCAAAGTGTACTGACGGAAGCAGAAGCAAATGAGGTCATTGAAAAGTGGGCGACATATTTCAATGGAACAGGCTCAATATTTAACGGGCTAAATAGTTTTGCAAAAGAAGTCTGCCAAAACTATGGCATTGCGGATCAACAGCGAGATTTATTAAGAGCTCTACACCGTGCTTTACTGCATGGGGATAATGATTTGAGCACAAACACGCTCAAAGAAAATGCTCGTAGCAAAATATCAATCGAATCAGCTAATGAATCAGCCGTTGAATCAACCAAGGAATTGGATAACATCGTCTACTCAACACCATCTTCTGATCAAGCCATCAGTTCACCAGAATTTATAACATTTCAAAGTTTACTTCTTAAAGTTTTAGAGTTATTAGAAAAATTTGAAAGTGGAATAAGCCAAAAGCTAAATCCATTCTTAATAGAACTGATTCAAAGTATGCCTTGGTCTGAAACTCAGCAGAATCAGCTTCTATCGCTGGTCAATACTGGTAAAACTGTCCAAGTACGCACTTATAAACCCGATCAACTTAAATCATTTCTAAAACATTTGCGCTCTTGGGTAGAAACCGAAATAGGCAGTGCTGAAGCTACACAGGTAATGAACGAGGCTTTTGAAGCTGTTAAAAATCAACCTGAAAACCTCAACTACAATGTTAAAAAGTTTCTATAAGATAATATTTAATAAGGCATATTTTTTGCTTATATTAAAATAGATAACAATATCTAAAACTAATTTTATAGCTCAAATTGTTAATTTTAATCCAACAAAAATAGTTAAAACTAAGGAATTAAAACTTATGTACTCTAAAAATAGAAGTCTATGGATATGGCTTTTTGTTGTAGCAATCAATATGTTGGCTGTGCCTGCATATTCAGAAACTACTAATGCTGAAATAAATTCCAACCCAGAACCTGTGGCTGTAAGCCCAATTTCTCCTGTGCCAGCGACAGAGGCTAATGATCTAAACTCATCGGCAGCTCCAATAAACAATACACCGCCGGCTACATCAGAGATGACCGCTCAACCAGTAACTCCCGCAGCAGCAACCGAAGTAACTCCAGTAGCCACTGCCGCTATTGTTTACACAAAACCCTACTCCGTTGGTTTTGATAAAATTAACACCGGTGATACTGCATGGATGTTATCTTCAACCGCTCTAGTTTTATTGATGACTATTCCAGGGCTAGTCTTATTTTATGCAGGAATGGTGCGCAAAAAAAATGTGCTTTCTACGGCTTTGCAAAGCTTTGCAATATGCTGCTTAGTGAGCATCATTTGGATAGTCATTGGTTACACCATTGCATTTACACCTGGAACATCACCCTATCTCGGTGGCTTAGATCGTCTAATGTTATCCGGTCTTGGTTACATTAAAGCCACTAGCCAGCTCACGGTCAGTCATTTAGCTCCAACTATTCCTGAATCAGTATTTGTCATGTTTCAGATGACATTCGCAATTATTACACCCGCGCTAATTGTTGGCGCCTTTGCCGAACGCATGCGCTTTACAGCAATGTTAATCTTCATGGCGCTTTGGTCTATATTTGTTTACGCACCAGTGGCTCATTGGGTCTGGGAACCTACAGGTTTGTTTGCATCCATGGGCGTATTGGATTTTGCTGGTGGAACAGTCGTTCATATTAATGCAGGTGCCGCAGGGCTTGTTTGCGCCTATGTGTTAGGCCCTAGAGTAGGCTATGGCAAAGTACCTTTTATTCCTTTTAACTTAGTCTACACCTTGGTTGGTGCATCGCTATTATGGGTTGGCTGGTTTGGCTTTAATGCAGGCTCAGCATTAGCAGCAGATGGTCGCGCAGGAATGGCTATGTTGGTGACACAAATTGCAGCAGCTATGGCAGCATTAACTTGGATCTTGATCGAGTGGTTAGTTAAATCAAGAATCACCATGTTGGGATTTGCTTCCGGCGCAGTTGCTGGCCTTGTTGCGATTACACCTGCTTCTGGGTTTGTGAATGTGAACGGAGCCTTGGCAATAGGTGTCGCTGGTGGTGCGCTGTGTTACTTAGGCGCCACTAGCCTCAAACGCCTATTGGGTGCGGACGATGCATTAGACGTATTTGGTATTCACGGTATAGGCGGCCTGGTTGGCGCAGTCTTAACTGGCGTATTTGCAGATAAGGCAATAAGTGGCCTAGACGCAAATGTCGCATTACAAGCTGTAGCTGCAGTTACCACCTTGGCATACAGCGCGATAGTCACTCTGATAATTTTAAAAGTTGTAAATCTATTGGTTGGTTTACGTATTGATGCCGAAGATGAGCACGATGGTCTTGACCTAACTCAGCACGCAGAGAGGATAATGTAATGTCAGATACTTTACATAGCACTGAAAAAGTTTCAGTGGCAGCACTGATAAGTGTGATACTTAGGCGTAAGATAAGTCGGACCATTGACATCAAATGGCTCGTTGAAAACGAGGCTTATGCCAAAAGTATTATTGCGCTTTCACGTGAACAAGGATTAACCGACCTTAATGAATATGTCGATCATTTTGAAATCTTGATGTTTGGGAAGTTATCTACAACGCAGCCAGTATTAGAAAACTCAAACGTCTCTAAAAATGAAACTACGGCTTTCAAAAAAACACAAACGCCATCTTTCGAAGAAGAAACTGAAGAGTCGAGTGAGGTTATAGATCCACATAAATATGTAGGCGGCATACGATAGAACTTTACCGAGTTAAAATTTGACAAGGTTAAAATTTAACTCGGTTAAGCAACCCATTTTGGCATATTAACAAGCAATTTATTGGTGCAGGCGTTATATGTTGGTGCAGTTGTGATGCGTAACTTGCCCACTTTTCACTGCTTGAGCAGCACAAAACTAATACCTCAAAACAAATAAGCCTTGATTACAGCCTACGAATTTTAATTAATTGGGCTTAGTTTATAACCAGCTTCTTTTAACCTAGCGATTAAACCGCCCTTACCTGCTAGGTGTGAGGCGCCAACTGCAACGAATATACTTTTGCTATTAGCTTCTTCTACTATGCGCTGCGCCATCACCACATTGCGCTCATCCAATAGCTTAGCGCGCATTTTTGCCCACAATGCTGGTGGTAGCATGCCACCAGTAATTTTTTCGTCTAGCGCTGCTACTTTATTGCTATCACCTGCTAAATAAGCCGCTATCAGCGATTCAAAATCACGCTCTTTTTGCTCTGGGCTGCGCTTTAACACCGCGCGTAGCATTGTCAGTTGCTCATCGCGACTAAAGCTATCCATTACGCCAAAATGTTCTTTTGTACTTTCAATTCCAACCACCTCTTTGCCGAAATCTTCAGACTTAGTCATCAGTAGATTGTCTTGTGCGAAGGGCGTGAGGGGTTTGGGTGAATCAAACACTACCGCGAGCAACCATGGCTTCATGTGAGTTGCAGCGCTGCGGTGCATGACATGAAATTCAGCTAAGTCATAGACTTTATCCAGCTCAGCTTCGGTTAGCATGTTCTTCAAATCACCATCCTGCATCATAAATATGCTGGGGTCATTAGGTGCTATCGTTTCCATCATGAACTCATCAACTGATTGCAGCGCATTTTCAACGGCTGGCGAGAAGTTAGTCACACGATTGTCATCGGTATGCATGGTGCCGAAAAGGTAGTTGGTTTTGCCAGCAGGCGATTCTACTTTCCAGAATAGTCCCTGTTCAGCGTAAACATTAGTGGTAGTAAGCGCTAAGAATCCAAACGTGAGAAAAACGCTAAGCAGTCGTTTACATTGCAAAATCATAAATCCACCTTAAAGTATTAGGAGTAGGAGTGTAAGCAATGCAAATACGCCTAATACTTTAACTTAGCCAGTAAGACCGATTAGGAGTATTTGCGTTTGACTTCTGACACTCGCCTTGGTCGAATGGTTCGCTCAAGTTTTTCACCACGTACCGTGGTAATCGGCTTGTTTGAAAGCGGTTGCCAAGCAGGAATCAAGTGCTGCTTGCCATTACCTATTAAATCTTCACGGCCCATTTTTATTAGGGCTTCACGCAACATAGGCCAGTTGTTAGGGTCATGGTAGCGAATAAACGCTTTATGCAATTTACGCACATTACCCGCCTTTGGAATCGGCACGTCGTCAGAATCTGCTGTGACTTTACGCAATGGATTTTTGCCTGAATGGTACATGGCCGTAGCCATTGCCATAGGTGTGGGCGTAAAGGTTTGTACTTGATCTAACTTAAAGTCGTATTTTTTAAGCCATAACGCTAAGTTGAGCATATCTAGTTCTGTGGTGCCCGGATGCGCCGCAATGAAATAAGGAATCAAATACTGCTTCTTACCCGCTTCAGCACTAAATTTCTCAAACATGGCTTTGAATTCATCGTAAGCATCCATACCGGGCTTCATCATTTTGCTAAGTACATTCTCTTCAGAATGCTCAGGGGCGATTTTTAAATAGCCGCCGACGTGATGTTGCACTAACTCTTTGACGTATTCAGGCGATTTCACAGCAAGGTCATATCGCACACCACTGCCGATTAAAATTTTCTTAACGCCTTTAATAGCGCGTGCTTTACGATACAACTGAATTAAGGCTGTATGGTCAGTATTCAAGTTTTCACAAACACCTGGATACACACAACTCAACTTACGACAGTTTTTCTCAATTGTTTCGCTCTTACAAGCAATACGATACATATTAGCTGTTGGACCGCCAAGGTCAGAAATCACACCAGTGAAACCATCAACTTTGTCGCGAATCTCTTCAACTTCTTTCAAAATTGATGCTTCGCTACGGCTTTGAATGATGCGGCCTTCATGTTCAGTAATACTACAGAAAGTACAGCCGCCAAAGCAGCCGCGCATGATATTCACACTAAAACGAATCATTTCCCATGCAGGAATTTTTGCATTGCCATAGGCTGGATGTGGTTTACGCGCATAGGGCATATCGTAAACGTAATCCATCTCTTTGGTGGTAAGAGGAATCGGCGGTGGGTTTAACCACACTTCTCTATCACCATGCTTTTGCACTAAAGCACGGGCATTGCCTGGATTGGCTTCCAAGTGCAACACACGTGAAGCATGCGCATATAACACTGGGTCTTGAGCGACAGCTTCGTAATCTGGCAAACGTACCACTTGTTTAGCACGATCGGCTTTGGGCTTACGTACGATTTCAATCGCTTTCGTACCTTCAGGTAAAGCTGGCTTGGCATTGTTTTCGTCTGTTGCACAACTTGCATCAGCCTTACCCATTTTCATTTCGTATGGGTCAACGTGCTTTTCAACGGTACCTGGACGGTCTAGCTTTGTGCTTTCAATCTCACTCCAACCTTCTGGAATTTTTTTACGCAAAAAAGCGGTACCGCGAATATCTTGAATATCCGCGACTTTTTCGCCTTTAGCGATACGGTGGCTTAATTCAATTAAAGCGCGTTCTGCATTGCCATAAAGCAAAATATCAGCTTTTGAATCGATCAATACGCTGCGACGAACTTTGTCACTCCAGTAGTCGTAATGCGCAATACGGCGCAAACTGGCTTCAATACTGCCAATTACCAATGGCACATCTGAATATGCTTCGCGACAGCGTTGTGAGTAAACTAGCACAGCCCTATCAGGACGCTTATTTGGCGCAGCATCTGGCGTGTAAGCATCATCACTACGGATTTTTCTATCTGCCGTGTAACGATTCACCATGCTATCCATATTGCCAGCAGTCACGCCGAAATACAGATTAGGCTTGCCCAGCGCCTTAAAAGCATTGGCATTTTGCCAATCTGGCTGGGAGATAATGCCCACGCGAAAACCTTGTGCCTCTAGCAAACGTCCGACTAATGCAATACCAAAACTTGGATGATCAATATAAGCGTCACCAGAAATCAAAATAATGTCGCAGCTATCCCAGCCAAGTTCGTCCATCTCGGCACGAGACATAGGTAAAATCGGCGCAGCACCAAACCGCTTCGCCCAGTAAGGGCGATAGCTATGAATGGGCTTTGCGAGCATTGTTGTGTATTGTTCCAAGGTATTCGCTACAAATTTTTAAGTTCGGGCATTTTACGCGCTAATCGTATGATTAAGAAGCTTTTTTTATAAAAACCTTATTGAAATTAACCCTACCTAAATTAGGTCTATACCAAACTGTTTTACCAACAAGGCAAATAGTAAAAAAATGACGATGGTAAATATCACGCAAGATACCAACGTCAGCACAAAACCCCATTTAGGCAGTAAGTAAGGGAAAAGTAAAAACATAGGCAAAGTAGGCAATACATACCAAAAAGTATAATAGGCATGATTAGCAATTTTACTAGTTGGTTGATGCTCTACATACAGCCAAATCAGCGTGAGCACTGTCACTAAGGGTAGCGCAGCAATCAGACCGCCAAGTTTATCGCTACGCTTGGCAAATTCTGAAACCACGACCACTACGCCTGCTGTGATTAAGTATTTAAAAATAATATATTGCATAAAAGCTCCTGATTAATGTCCAGTATGACCTGTAGGTTTGCGCACCTGCACTTCTACCGTAGCTTTTTCATCAGTCGCGGATTGCCTTGGCGGCTCTGGTGCATCGCCTACAAACTCAAAGGCCATTGAGCCTTTTGGAAATTGATAATGTCCGGGGTCTTTATAATCACCTTTCGCCAAGCCTTCACGAACTTTTAATACGGAAAACATACCGCCCATATTCACATCGCCAAACTGCCCTTTACCCGTCATCATCGGCAAGGTGTTTTCTGGTAATGGCATCATCGCCGCCATGTCGCTCATTTCAGACATACCCGTTTCGCCCATTGCCATATAATCTGGTACTAGATTACTGATTTTATCGACTAAATCTCCCTGCCGAACACCTAGCAAGGTAGGTACTTGGTGCCCCATCGCGTTCATCGTGTGATGACTTTTATGGCAATGGAATGCCCAATCACCAGGATTATTTGCCACAAACTCAATCGCGCGCATTTGCCCTACACCAATGTCTGTTGTGACTTCTGGCCATCTTGCTGTAGGCGGTACCCAACCACCATCGGTACCTGTCACTTGAAACTCGTGACCATGCAAATGAATAGGATGATTGGTCATGGTGAGATTACCCACACGAATACGCACTCGGTCATTCTTGCGCACCACAAGCGGGTCTATACCTGGGAACGCACGGCTATTCCATGTCCATAAATTAAAATCCAACATCGTGTTGATTTTTGGAGTGTAGCTTCCGGGGTCAATATCGTAAGCATTCAGCAAGAAGATAAAATCTCTATCTACAGGCATAAATTTAGGATTTTTAGGATGCGTAACCCAGCTACCCATCAGCCCCATCGCCATTTGTGTCATTTCATCGGCGTGTGGGTGATACATAAAGCTACCAGCACGTTTGGCTTCAAATTCATACACAAAAGTTTTACCGGGCGCTATTGCAGGTTGCGTTAAACCACTTACACCATCCATGCCATTAGGCACAGGCTGACCATGCCAATGAACGCTGGTCACTTCGGGCAGCCTATTTGTTACAAAGATACGTACCCTATCGCCCTCCACTACTTCAATAGTCGGACCTGGGCTCTGGCCGTTGTACCCCCATAAATGTGCTTTCATGCCAGGTGCAATTTCACGCACAACAGGTTCTGCCACTAAGTGAAACTCTTTAATGCCGTTATTCATACGCCAAGGTAAACTCCAGCCATTCAAGGTCACCACGGGATTATAAGGTCGGCCCGTATTAGGGTGCAGTGGCGTTTGTGTATTTGCAGTTTCAGCTGAAACAATCTCAGGCAAAGCTGCCATTGCAACTTTGCTAACAGTGGATGCTGCGATACCAGCACCGGCTAATTTAAAAAAGTTACGTCTACTCAATAAGTCGTTCATGTTCATTTTCCTTCTTTGCTGGCACTGCCAATAAGTGACATCTGCAATGCAGTTTCTGCCAACCAAAATTCATTCAATGTTGCGATATAGCTATTCACACTTGCAACTTGCGCACGCGCATTGGCAAACAGCTCAAACGGGCTGATTAACATGCCGTTATAGCGTAACTGATTCTCTTGCAAAACCTTTTTTCGCAAAGGCACGATTTCGTCGCGATAATGTTTAGCTACTTCATAATTTGTCTGATAGCGGCTATAGGCTTCACGAATTTCCGATTGTGCGTTAATCGCCAATTGCGCGGTACGGTTCACAGCCTGCATGTAGGTTGCTTCAGCCCGTGCTACTTTTGCTCCACCCCAGTCAAACAAAGGTAACTCGAATGAGATATCCACACCTTTTTTATAGGGATCACCGCGTCTACCCTCTAACACTCTTGCAGGACCAATTTCGAGCACATTGATGAAACGAGTGGTTTTAGTAAGCCCTAATTGCTTGGCTAAAGCTTGCGTTTCTATGCGCATCGCCTGCAAATCCAAACGTTGCTCGAATGCGGTTTTTTCGTAAGGATGCAATTCGTCTATGGTTTGCGGTAAGTCAGGTAGGCGCTTTTCTAAAACTAGCTGGTCTACAGGCAACGCAAGCAAACGCGATAATGCTTCATGTGCGCTGGTTTTATGATTCTTTGCATTGGCATACTCTACAATTGCATCTGCGTAGAAACTTTGCTCATTCGCCTGCTCAAGTGCATTCCAATTGCCGGCTTTCACCATGCGATTTGCCAGCTCAGCACTGGCTTCTGCGGACTCTTTAACTTGTTCGCTATAGCTCAAACGCTCATTTGCAGCTACTGCATTAAAATATGCAAGTCGTGTTTCATGCGCTAAATTTAATACATCAAGCGCAACGGATTGCTTGGTCTTTTCAAAGTTGTTACGCTCAATTTCGACCATTTTTGGCATGGTAATCAGCGAAAAAATATTAAAGGTCAGCACTTGCTCTATTTTGTAATCGCCATTATTTTTGGCATACAACATAGAAAACTTAGGATTTGGCAAACGCCCTGCTTGCACAACATCTGCTTCAGAAATTCCCAGTTGGTAAAATGAAGCCTGTAAATCTTTATTATTGAGTAAAGCAAGCTGCACCGCAGCATCAGCATTCAACGGTGTTTTTAATAGCTCAGCCACTCTATCGGCTACAACTTTTTGCTCTACCTCAGTTTTTGGCCAAACGATTTCTTGCTTAATATGCTCTGCGCTTGCTTTTTTCACCCCACCAAAACCGCCGTCTTGGGAAAATATTGCGCAGCCGCCGAGAGCCAAGCTGGCTAATACGCAAGTGAGCATTATTCGGAAAAATTTCATATACATCCCATCTAAAAAATCAGGTCTTACTGTGTGGTATCTACAATAAAACTAAATTAATGACCTACTCATCGCTTACAGCTGCGCAAACGACGGGCAGAACAAGGCTTATGAGCTAAGCGATGGGTGGTTTTTGTGGCTGAACGGAGCTAGGAGAATGGTAAATTTCAACAAAGTTAGCTGTTGCAATCAACTGTTTTTGTAAAGCATGAACACTCAATGGCGCTTGCACCATCATTGAGAAGCAGGCAAAACAATGACTGCAATCTTTACAGCTTGCATGAGCATGCTGCTTTTCATGAGTTTGCTGAGAATGCTGAACAAGTTGCACTTCATGGCAATGCTCATCCTGCGTTTCTGCATTGCTGGATGTAACTTGTAAAGATGCCATCATGCCGCTTGCATAAACAGTTTCACTAATAAAAACTGTCAACAAAAGCAACACGAATAATCTTAAAAGTTTATGCGATGACAAAGACATAGGATTCATTTAATCATAAAGGCTAAACAAGGTAAACTAACATTTATCTACATTTAGATTGATCATTAAATTCACACAAAGTTTATGAGCTACGCCTATTATCAATTGCCCAGCGGACGGGTCGCTAGCCTAGAGGATGACTGCGAGTTTCCGCCTTTATTTATGGCGCTAAAAGACCCAAATGGTTTAATTGCGATTGGCGGCGATTTATCTGCAACACGTCTGCTAGAAGCTTATAAGCAAGGAATATTTCCATGGTTTAACGAGGACGAGCCTGTGATGTGGTGGAGCCCAAGCCCACGCATGGTGCTTTTTCCAGATGAGCTAAAAATATCGAATTCACTAAAAAAAACACTCAAAAAGCAGCCTTTCGAGGTACGCTTTAATACAAGCTTTAGTGCAGTGATGACGGCCTGCAGCAATACACCTAGATTAGACAAAAACAACAATCCAGCAGGCACTTGGATTAGTAATGAAATGATAGCTGCCTATTGTGAACTTAACCGTTTAGGCTATGCCATAAGTATGGAAAGCTGGCTAGATAATCAATTGGTCGGCGGTTGTTATGGCGTTAAAATTGGGCACATGTTCTATGGAGAAAGTATGTTTCATCATGTGACAGATGCTTCAAAAATAGCCTTCGTGCATCTGGTAAGATACTTACAAACACAAAATGTTGGCCTGATAGATTGCCAGATGAAAACACCGTTACTCGCCAGCTTTGGTGGACGTGAGATTCAGCGAGATCTTTTTATTCAACATCTAAAATTTTTGGTAAGCGCTTAGTATGACAATTCCATCAGAACCACCTCTAAGTAAATTGCAGTTTTACGTCACCACTGGCTACACTTGCGGTTATCTGCCGAATAAACTCGCTCAAAGTTTAATTGCCACACCGCAACATTTAATTGACGCACATATCTACAGCGGCTTGATTCAGCAAGGCTTTAGACGTAGTGGTAAGTTCGCCTACAGACCGCATTGCGAAAGCTGCCGAGAATGCATACCAGTAAGAGTTATGCTAAGTGATTTTGTGCCAACCCGCAGTCAGAAACGCGCGTTCAAGCAACACCAAAACCTCACCACAACCATTCTGCCGATTGCTTATCATGAAGAGCACTACGAACTATACGCGGCTTACCAGTCAGCACGTCATGCGGAATCTGAACAAAAGTCTGAACTAGATGCAGAACGAATTACAGAAATTGAAAAGATTGAGCAATACCAGAGTTTTTTATGCCAAACCAACGTAGAAAGCGTAATGGTAGAATTTAGAGAAAACGATCAGCTTAAAATGGTCAGCGTGATTGATATCGTGCTCGATGGCATCTCAGCTGTGTACACTTTTTACGACACCAGCGACCCGCGCTCAAGCTTAGGTACTTACAACGTCCTGTGGCAGGCTGAATGGGCTAAATCGCTCAACTTTCCTTACTTATACTTAGGATATTGGATTAGAGAAAGCAAAAAAATGGCTTATAAACAAAATTATAAGCCACTTGAAATGCTGATTGATGGCGAATGGCAGCTCACTTAAGCGATTGATTAAACGCCCCTAATCGCTTTTAGCTTACCTACCTTTAATTGCATGTTAGTTAAATTCAAGTAATCACGCTCAGCATTCACGCCCACCTCAGTCGGTTTACGTCCAAGTAATATAGGCAGCATATTTTTCGCAGGCACGTTATAACCTTGCATTAACTCAAAGTGACCAAATGACAATGGCGTCCACGCTAACAAGTCAAAAATATGGCTAAATAGTCGTACGGCAATTTTAGGCATTGCAATCTGTAAAGCGCGTGTTTTATTTGTTTGAATGCGCAATTTAGTCAGATATTGTTCAATAGCAAAAACTTCGCTGCCTCCAAGCTCTATTACTTTTGGTAAGGTATCAAACTCCATTTGACATAGATTTGCTACAGCCTCACCCAAATCGGTTACTTGCAATGGCGCAATCAAACCCTTTGACTTCATCACAAGCTGCACAGGCCATGTTGCCACTCTTCTGAACCATTTAGCACCGTATCCACCAGTACCATCTAATAATGATGGACGAACTAAAATCGCTTGCGCACCGCTACTTAAAACTCCTTGTTCACCTGCAAATTTAGAACGTATAAATCGGCTTTTTGCAGCATCTGTTAAACCAATCACTGAAATTTGAATTAATCGAACATTGAGCTTGGCACAAGCCTGCGCTATGGCTGTAGGGGCTAAATTATGCACCTTGTTATAAGTTTCACGTTTTGATTGAATACGTGATAGAAGGTTTCTTTCACGCAAAATTCCTACAGAGTTCACGACAATATCGATGCCTTTCAATACAGTCAGCCAATCATCTACCAGCAACATTTCTTGCATGCGTACGCTCACCATATCAACCTGTGTGACTGGATTTCGGCTACCTATTAATACTTGAACGCCTTGTTGCTTAAGTTTTTTAACAATGCTACTTCCTATAAAACCGTTACCTCCTAACACTAATACTTTCATTTTCATCCACCTTATAAAATACAAATCTATTATTTCTTTAATTTCTGTATTGACAGAAATATATGACGAATGAGATACTGTGTCAAATAGTATTTTTACAGGAGTTTAAAATGAATGCAGAAACCAATATTGAATCAAGTGAAAAAATACAGCTTAGTGAATTAGGCAACCAGTTTATTTTGCATTGGGGTGAAATGGGCGCTCGCTGGGGCATCAACCGTACAGTGTCGCAAATCCATGCATTTCTATACTTTATTGGCAAACCTGCAAATGCAGAACAAATCGCCGACACCTTACAAGTAGCGCGCTCCAATGTAAGCAACAGCCTAAAAGAGTTGCAAAACTGGCACCTAGTACGTATTACCCACATGATGGGCGATAGACGAGATTACTTTGAAACCTCGCTAGATATTTGGGAATTATTTCGCACGGTGATCACAGAACGTAAAGCACGTGAGTTTGATCCAACCGTACAGTTTTTAGAGCGTTATTTGTCAGAAAACACATTTAACAACAATGAATTGGAAGCTAAAAAGCGTGTTCAAGATATGTTGGAACTAATGAAAACATTGTCAATTTGGGGCGATGAAATGATTAAACTTAAACCTGAAACGCTAACAAAAATCATGAAATATGGTGCAAAAATTCAGATGTTAATACGCGGTAACAATACATAAAACATTGCTTAAGGGAAAACAAAATGACACAAAACATACAATTTCCACTCACTATTTATTACGATGCCTCTTGCCCACTTTGTGCCAGCGAAATGCACACGATTAAAGAAACTGATTTTGAAGATAAGTTAATCTTAGTCGATTGCTCAAACCAAGTATTCAATGAACCTGAGTTTTGCCCTACAACCAAAGAGGCAATGATGGAGCGCATTCACGCGCAAGATGCTGCAGGCAATTGGATTAAAGGAGTAGATGTATTTGCAGCCGCTTATGGCGCTGGTGGATTTAGCAGCTTAGCCAAAATTTGGGGAAGTAAAACACTTAGACCCATACTTAGCCGCGCCTACCCATTGATTGCGGATAATCGTCATTGGTTGTCAAAAACACCGCTCCCCTATTTATTAAATGGTGTTTTACGGTTCTGCGCACCTTCACGCTAAGTAACTGTCGGTAAGCAAAAATGCTACAATTCAGTTTTTTAACTTGTAGCATTTCTTCTGAAAACTTTTAACTTTTGAAAAAAATCGTCATTTTTGGTGTAGGTTTGATTGGTGGCTCTTTTGCGTTAGCGCTTAAAAAAGCCAGCGCAACGCATATTATAGGTATTGGCCGTAGCCAAGAAAGTCTGCAAGAAGCCATAAATCTAGGCGTGATTGATGCGTTTTCAGATACGCAAGAATCCAACATCCATGCAGCTCTTAAAGATGCTGACTTGGTAATGATTGCCGCACCCGTCGCACAAACAGCCAGCATTTTACAAAGCATAAAACCGCATTTAAGCAGCAAGACCGTCATTACTGATGCAGGCAGCACAAAAAGTGACGTTTTAGCGTGTGCAAAAGAAGTATTAGGCGAGCTGTTCAATCAGTTTGTAGGTGGGCACCCAATCGCTGGCGCAGAGAAAAGCGGTGTAACCGCTGCATTGGCTGATTTATATGTAGGCAAAAATGTTGTTTTAACGCCTACCGCAGAAACCAACAAAGCTGCCATAGCAAGAGTCGCTGAATTTTGGCGCGTATGTGGCGCCAACGTCAGTGAAATGCCCGCCGAAACACACGACAGTATTTTTGCTTCAGTGAGTCATTTGCCACATTTACTGGCGTTTGCATTAGTCGATGACATAGCCTCTCGCCCTAATGCAGCACAGCTATTTAGCTTCGCCGCCAGTGGCTTTAGAGATTTCACTCGCATTGCAGGCAGCCACCCCGAAATGTGGCGCGACATCAGTTTAGCGAATAAAACAGCGTTATTAAGTGAGTTAGAAACTTATCAAAACGAGCTATCTCAACTCAAACAATTACTCACTAACGAAGATGGCGCTGGTTTACAAGCACTCTTTGACCGTGCAAGCACAGCTCGAAATGCTTGGGCAAAAAATAGACAATAAAGATATAAATATGGAACAACTCACCATTCCCGCCAGCCATCAAGCTCAAGGTACTATCACGCTACCAGGCTCGAAAAGCATTTCAAATCGCACTTTATTACTAGCAGCTTTAGCTAATGGCGTGACCGAAATACGAGATTTACTAGCTTCTGATGACACCTCAAGAATGCTAGAAGCATTGCAAACACTTGGCGTTAAGCTAGAAAACTTTGCTGAGAATGCTTGGCGTGTAACAGGATGCGGCGGCAACTTCCCAAACAAAAAAGCAGAAATATTTCTTGGTAATGCAGGCACCGCATTTAGACCACTTACTGCCGCACTTGCTTTAGCAGGTGGCGATTACACGCTGTCAGGCGTACCTCGTATGCATGAGCGCCCCATCGGCGACTTAGTAGACGCACTAAAACAAGCTGGAGCTGATATTCAATACTTAGCCAACAGCGGCTTTCCACCGTTAAAAATAGCCGCTCCTAATATTGATTTATCCAAACCCATCAAAATTCGAGGTGATGTTTCCAGCCAGTTTCTAACAGCCCTGCTGATGGCGCTTCCGCTTACCAAGCAAAAAGCTACCATTGAGGTTGTGGGCGAATTAATCTCTAAACCTTACATTGAAATTACGCTTAATTTAATGGCGAAGTTTGGTGTGAATGTGCAGCGTAACGGTTGGCAAAGTTTTACTATTCATGCGGATAGTCTATATATCTCGCCTAAACAGATATTCGTCGAAGGGGATGCATCAAGTGCTTCATACTTCTTGGCAGCTGGTGCAATTGGTGGAAATGTACGCGTAGAAGGTTTAGGCGAAAATAGCATACAAGGTGATGTGAAATTTACCGATGCACTTGCCATGATGGGCGGAGAAATATCTTATGGCGAAAACCATATCACCGCGAATAAGGCAGCGAAAATTAAAACCATTGATTTAGATTGCAACCACATTCCCGATGCAGCAATGACTTTAGCGATTGTCGCGCTATTCGCCGAAGGCACAACAACCTTACGCAATATTGCCAGTTGGCGCGTAAAAGAAACTGACCGCATCGCCGCGATGGCGGCTGAACTACGCAAAGTCGGTGCAATTGTAGAAGAAGGTGCGGATTACATCAAAATCACACCACCTGCTCAACTTACCCCAAATGCTGTTATTGATACTTACGACGACCACCGCATGGCAATGTGCTTCTCCCTAGTTTCTCTGGGTGGTGTACCAATTATGATTAACGACCCGAAGTGCGTCAATAAAACATTCCCCGATTACTTTGTGCAATTTGCAAGTATCGTTAAATGAGCGCTATAAAATGAGTATCGTAAAGTAAATGAATCATTTTCCTGTCATCGCTATTGATGGACCTTCTGCCTCAGGTAAAGGTACAGTAGCGCAACTCGTCGCTGATAAGCTAGGCTTTCATTACTTAGATTCTGGTGCGTTATACCGAATCGTTGCCTTTGCAGCACAGCAAAACAATATTGCTTGGAATGACGCATTAGCCGTTACTGCATGCGCTAAAACACTCAAGATTGAATTTATCAATGAGCAAGTGTTACTCAATAATCAAGATGTTTCCAGCGAGATACGAACAGAAGAAATCGGTAAAGGCGCATCACAAGTAGCGGTTCACGCCCCATTACGTGCAGCTTTAGTAGATATGCAGCATAGCTTTTGCAAAGCACCTGGCTTGGTTGCGGACGGACGAGACATGGGAACGGTAATATTTCCAGAAGCAGAGTTGAAAGTGTTTCTTACTGCAAGCACTGAAACTCGCGCCCTGCGCCGCTATAAACAACTGCTAGGTAAGAATCAACCCGCCAATTATGAAAACATCCTGCAAGACTTAACTGAACGTGATGCTAGAGATAAAGGTCGCGCAAGCGCTCCATTACTTATGGCTGACGATGCGATTTTGCTTGAAACAGATCATGTAGGTATTTCGGACGCAGTGGACTATATTTTGCAAAAATACCAAATTCTGCCAAATACTTAAGTTTTTATACGGTTTTTATTAGAAATTTACTAATAAATTTAACGAATAGTCTTTTATTTTTCAATGTTTTAGTTATAATTCTATTCTTTGCAATTTTAAAGAATTTTTCGTCTGCGTTTTACATTGATTCGCAGGTTTTTTTAATCACCCCACTGCTAGGTGGGATTATTTTTTAGGTAATTTTATTTAATGGCTTCTACTTCTAAATCTACTGCTTCACCGATGGAATCTTTTGCTGCGCTTTTTGAAGAAAGCTTAGCTCACCAAGAAATGCGTTCTGGTGAAGTGATTACAGCTGAGGTTATCTCAGTTGACCAAGATCACGTAATTGTTAATGCTGGTCTAAAATCAGAAAGCGTTATCGCTGCTGAAGAATTCAAAAACGCTCAAGGCGAAATCGAAGTTCAAGTTGGTGACTTCGTAAAAGTGTTAATCGAAAAATTGGAAGATGGTTTCGGTTCAACATTGCTTTCACGCGAAAAAGCAAAACGCATGGAAACATGGTTAGATTTAGAAGACGCAATGAACGAAGGCCGTATCATTAAAGGTTTCGTTAGCGGTAAAGTTAAAGGCGGTTTACGCGTTTCTGTAAACGGCATCATGGCATTCTTGCCAGGTTCATTGGTTGATGTACGTCCTGTAAAAGACACTACTCCTTTTGAAAACAAAGAATGTGACCTAAAAGTAATCAAAATCGATCGTAAACGTAACAACATCGTTGTTTCACGTCGTGCGGTAATGGAAGTTAGCGCTGGTGCAGACCGTGATGCGTTAATGGGTACATTGGCTGAAGGTGCAGTGGTTAAAGGTATTGTTAAAAATATTACAGACTACGGTGCATTCGTTGATTTAGGCGGCATTGATGGTTTACTACACATTACTGACTTAGCATGGCGTCGTGTAAAACACCCATCTGAAGTATTAACAGTGGGTGAAGAAGTTGAAGCGAAAATCTTGAAATTCGATCAAGAGAAAAACCGTGTTTCACTAGGTATCAAACAATTAGGCGACGATCCATGGGTTGCATTAACTCGTCGTTACCCAGTTTCAACACGTCTATTCGGTAAAGTTTCAAACTTGACTGACTACGGCGCATTCGTTGAAATCGAACCAGGTATCGAAGGTTTAGTTCACGTTTCAGAAATGGATTGGACTAACAAAAACATTCACCCAGGCAAAATCGCTCAATTAGGTGACGAAGTTGAAGTAATGATTCTTGAGATCGACGAAGCACGTCGTCGTCTATCATTGGGTATGAAACAATGTAAAGCTAACCCATGGGATGATTTCTCTGCAACGCATCACAAAGGTGATATCGTTTCAGGTCAAATCAAATCTATTACTGACTTTGGTGTGTTCATTGGCTTGCCAGGCGGTATCGATGGTTTAGTTCACTTGTCAGACCTATCATGGTCACAAACTGGCGAAGAAGCTATCCGCAACTTCAAAAAAGGTGACGAGCTACAAGCAGTTATCTTGGCTATTGATGTAGAAAAAGAGCGTATTTCATTAGGTGTTAAACAACTTTCTGCTGATCCTTCAGGCGCTACTGCTTCAACTGAAGAAAAAACAGATGCTAAACCTAAAGCTAAATCTGCAAAAGCTAAAGATGCTGCACCACAAGTACCAAATGACGCAGCTTCTGCTGGTACAACCAACCTTGGTGCTTTATTAAAAGCTAAATTAGACAGCAAGAAATAAACTAAATAGTTAAGATAAAGGCACATAAAGCATGACTAAATCTGAACTAATCACCTTGCTTGCTGAGCGTTTTCCGCAGTTAGTCGTAAAAGATGCGGAACTTTCAGTGAAGGCGATTTTAGATGCAATGTCCGATAACCTCGCTACTGGCGAGCGCATCGAGATACGTGGCTTTGGTAGCTTTAGCTTAAATTATCGTCCACCACGTTTAGGTCGTAACCCTAAAACTGGCAGCAAAGTGCAAGTACCTGAAAAACACGTACCTCACTTTAAAGCTGGTAAAGAGTTACGTGAACGTGTGGACTTGGGTTAAATACCTAGCTTAAGCATCTGAATTAACTTCTAGTTTAAAGTATTAGTGTTTAAATAAAAAAACGGCAGCTTTTAGCTGCCGTTTTTTATTGTCCATCAATTTTACTTCTACCCGTAAACAGCTTTAGTTAAAGCAAACTATATTCAATTATTTAAGCTAAAATTACACCTATGCAAAAAAAGTGCAAACCAAGCAGCATGAATCAATCAAACATCTTATATAACCAAGCACGAGTAAAAGCGAACCCTCATGGAATTTGAATTTTGGTGGTTATTAGCACTTCCCCTGTTTTTTAGCTTAGGTTGGCTAGCCGCTCGCGTAGATTTGAAACAATTACTTGCCGAATCTACTGCGCTACCTGCAGCCTACTTTAAAGGCTTAAATTTTCTTATTACCAATCAACATGATAAAGCTATTGAAGCTTTTTCTGAGGCTGTACAAGCCAACACAGATTCATTAGAGCTGCACTTTGCCTTAGGAAGTCTGTTTAGAAAACGCGGTGAAGTCGACCGTGCAATTCATTTGCATTTAAGCTTGTTAGATAAAAAGGATCTAGAACCTCAACAGAAATTAGCCGTTACTGCTGAGCTTGCCCAAGATTACTTAAAAGCTGGCTTACTGGACCGTGCGGAAGAGCTTTTTGAGTCACTTGATGATGACAGATACCGCCAACCTGCCCTACGTGCTTTATTAGAAATTTATGTGAGAGAACGCGAATGGGAACGTGCGATTAAAGCCGCAACTGAGCTAGAACGCTTATCTGGTGTTCCATTCCGCGTTGAGGTTGCTCATTACTATTGCGAAATGGCGGTTAAATCCAAATTAGCAAATGACTTGCACACCGCCAGATTCGAACTAGAACAAGCGCTAAATGCGAATAAAAACTGTGTGCGAGCGAATGTATTATTAGGCGATATGGAAGCCGAAGCCGATGCTCACAAAGAGGCCATTTCAACTTGGCGTAGAATCGAATTTCAGCAGCCAGAATATTTAGGCTTAATTGCACCTAAACTTCTGAATAGCTACCGCGCACTTAATCAAACCGCTGACGGTTTAGCGCTATTACAAACCTATTTGCAAAACTATAAATTAGCTTCATTGATTAATGTATTGTACGAAGCTACCTTAGCTGAAAAAGGGCCTGAAAGCGCAGCCATACTTGCACGCACCGAGTTAATTAAGATGCCTAGCTTAAGCGTTCTAGATCAACTGTTACAAGCTAGAACCATTGCTTTAAAGCAACATACCAACAGTTCAGAAAATACTACATTTAACGATATTCAGCTGATGCAGCAAACGGTGCGCCATGCCATAGGCAACAAAACCGCTTACCACTGCGTGCAATGCGGCTTTAAAGCTAAGTATCATCATTGGCAATGCCCAGCATGCAACGCATGGGAAGCACTGCCGGCAGAACCAACAACTATTTAATATATAAAACTGACTCATGAATAACGACCCCAAAATTATCGTTGCACTTGACTACCAAGATGCAGCCAGCGCACTTAAACTAGTCGAACAACTAGACCCATCGCTTTGTCGATTAAAAGTAGGTAAAGAACTATTTACGGCAGCAGGTCCGCAATTTGTAGAGCAACTAGCACGCTCAAGTTTTGGCGTGTTTTTAGATTTAAAATTTCATGATATTCCAAACACTGTAGCCAAAGCATGTACCGCAGCTAGTAATTTAGGTGTATGGATGCTTAACGTACATGCCAGCGGTGGGCTAGAAATGATGCAGGCCGCACAACAAGCTGTTCAACAAAGTGAATCTAAACCACTTCTGATAGCAGTTACCGTGCTCACCAGTATGAACCAAGCTAGCTTGAATCAAGTTGGCATCCAAACTGACTTGACCACGCATGTACTTAATTTAGCCACCCTGACTCAACAAGCTGGTTTAGACGGCGTTGTTTGTTCTGCACTAGAGGCGCAAATGTTACGTGCCAAGTTAGGCGCTGAATTCTGTTTAGTCACTCCTGGCATACGCCCTGCTAATAGCAACAAAGATGACCAATCACGCGTTGTTACGCCGGCTGATGCACTAAAGAATGGGTCTAGCTACTTAGTTATAGGTCGCCCGATTACCAAGGCTGAAGACCCTCGCAAAGCGTTAGAAACGATTAATAAGGAATGTATCTCAGCTTTGTAAGCTTGATGTAAGCATGGCTGTGGCATGATATATTTTGTATTGTAACTATTTGTATCATTGATAGCTTTTAAGTTATGATTGACCAAGTAATTCAATTTTTTTGAGTAATACTTTTTATTATTAGTTTAAACCGTGCTTTTCAAATCTTGGAGAATCAAAAATGAAAAAATTATTGTTAGCATTAGTTACCTTTTTAAGCTTTAGTATTAGCGCGATGGCTGGTGTAAATATCAACACAGCCACTCAAGCTGAACTTGAAAGCCTAGATGGCATTGGTCCTGTAAAAGCTCAAGCTATTATCGATTACCGCAAAAAAAATGGTGGTTTCAAGTCTGTCGATGAACTTGAAAAAGTTGATGGTGTAGGTCCTGTTACACTACAAAACGTACGTAAAGAAGTTTCTGTCAGCGGCGCGACTACTGCAGTTGCAAAACCTGCCGACAAAAAAGCTGCTCCAGCTAAAGATGCCAAACCAGTGAAAGAGGTAGCAAAATCTACACCAGCAGCGACAGTTAAAGTAGATGATAAAGCAGCAACTAAGAAAGTAAAAGCTGACGAGAGTACTGCTAAAAAAGCAGATAAAGCTGAGAAACCAGTTAAAGCTGATGAAAAAGTAGTAGTTAAAGCAGATGATAAAGACGCTGCAAAAAAAGCAAAAACTGATGATGCTAAAGCAGCAAAAGAAGCTAAAGCAGAGGCTGCTAAAAAAGCTAAAGCTGACGAAAAAGCTGCTAAAAAAGCGGCTGCAGATGAAAAGAAAGCCGCTAAAAAAGCTGAAGCTGAGAAAAAAGCAGCTGATGCAAAAGCAAAAGCTAAGTAAATCTTAACTCTATAGGTAAGCAATTATTTAATCGTGTTGAGTAATTGCTGTTTACTTATGTGATAGTGCCTAATAAAAAAGCCCCGAAATTCGGGGCTTTTTTATTATCTTACATTTTTATTAATCATCATGATGCTTATTATGTCCATAAGCATGACCTTTACGATGTTTATGATGTTTTTTATACTGACGATCATGCTGAGCTGATGAACTTCCTGGCTCAGTAATCACTTTACCTACTGCTGCACCACCAGCACCGCCAAGACCCGCACCAACAACTGCGCCAGTACCACTACCGCTAACTTTACGACCCACATAAGCGCCGCCAGCGCCACCAGCCGCACCGCCAACAATAGCACCAGTTTGACCTTCACCTTTAGTAGTCACTCCGGCTCCAACACCGCCACCTACAGCGCCACCTACAACTTCGCCTGTGCTACCACCAACAACGCCTCCAAGCGCAGTGCCAACTGCAGCGCCTAAACCGCCACCAACTGCTGTTTTAGCTGTACTGTCTGCAGCCATCGCTTGACCTGATAATAACAAAACTACCAATAAAGGTATTTTAATAAATTTCACTTGTACTCCTCCAGTTATTTAAACAAAACGCTTACTTACACCAACAAATCACAGCAAAATACTCATTAAAAAATCTGTAAGTGTTTATATTTGTGCGCATAGATTCCCACAAAATTAATACCGACAATTACTTAACGCGCATACCTAGCTTTGCGCCTACATCCGGGCTTAAAATAAATGGGCCACCGTTTTCATCGCTTGCCGCTAACACCATACCTTCACTCATACCGAACTTCATTTTGCGCGGCGCTAAATTTGCCACCATCACAGTCAAACGCCCAACTAAAGTCGCAGGGTCATAAGCAGATTTGATGCCAGCAAACACTTGTCGAGGATTTTCTTCGCCTATATCAAGCGAGAGCTTCAACAGTTTTTCTGCACCTTCAACGTGTTCAGCGTTAACAATTTTGGCAATTCGCAAATCCACTTTAGTGAAGTCATCTATGCTGATGTATTCAGCTTCAGGTAAAGTTGTCACTGGCGCGGTCTTGCTTGCCGCAGGCTCACTTACTTGTGGCGTGGCGATTAGGTTTTCTTTATTGGCTTCGGTCATAGCTTCAATCAGTTTAGGGTCTACACGCGTAATTAAGTGCTCATAAGCATTAATGCTATGTGCTGGCAGTAATGATGAATTTACAGTTTCCCAAATGAGCGGCTCGATATTAAGAAAACGTTCAATCTCGTATGCAAGTTTTGGCAGTACTGGCTTTAGATACAAAGTGAGCAAGCGGAACATCTCAAGCGCATCTGAACACACTTGCTGCAAAGCTTCATCTTGCCCTTCTTGTTTTGCAATGACCCATGGTGCTTTTTCAGCGACAAAGCCATTCGCTATATCAGCTAAACGCATAATTTCGCGTAAGGCTTTACCATATTCACGAGCTTCATAACTTTCAGAGATAGTCTGGGCGGACGCCTTAATTTCAGCAACGACAGTATTATTGGCAGTCGGATTTAATTTCCCATCAAAACGCTTATTGATGAAGCCAGCTGTACGACTCGCAATATTAATGTACTTACCTACTAAGTCACTGTTCACACGTGCAACGAAGTCATCTAAGCTCAAATCAATATCTTCCATCGTGCTGTTGATTTTTGCCGCGTAGTAATAACGCAAGTATTCTGGATTTTTAATATGCTCTAAGTAACTGCGCGCAGTAATAAACGTCCCGCGTGACTTACTCATCTTCTCACCGTTTACAGTTAAAAAACCATGGGCGAAAATTTGTGTAGGTTTACGGTGTCCACTGTACTCTAGCGTTGCCGGCCAGAATAATGCGTGGAAATACAGAATATCTTTACCAATAAAATGATAAAGCTCAGTTTTGCTGTCTTTAGACCAATACTCATCGAAATCCAAACCTTTGGCTTGGCAAAGGTTTTTGAAGCTCGCCATATAGCCTATTGGCGCATCTAGCCACACATAGAAGTATTTACCTGGCGCATCTGGAATTTCAAAACCAAAATATGGCGCATCGCGAGAGATATCCCAATCATTTAAACCGTTTTCAAACCACTCGCCCATTTTATTCGCCGCTTCACCTTGTAGCGTACCTGAACGTGTCCAATCTTTTAAAAACTGCTCACATTCTGAGAGTTTAAAAAAGTAATGCTCTGTTTCTTTACGAATTGGCGCTGCACCTGAAACTGCAGAATATGCATTAATCAATTCTGTTGGGTTATAAGTTGCACCGCAGACTTCACATGAATCACCATATTGATCTTTCGCATGGCATTTTGGGCACTCACCTTTAATAAAGCGATCCGGCAAGAACATGTTTTTAACTGGATCATAAAACTGCTCTATGATTTTCGTGGCAATTTTTCCATTAGCTTTTAATTTTTTATAAATACTTTGCGAAAGCTCTTTATTCTCTGGCGCGTTGGTTGAGTAGTAGTTATCAAATTCAACTAAGAACTCACTAAAATCTGCTGCATGTTCTTTGTGAACACCTTCAATCAAGGCTTCTGGCGTGATGCCTTCTTTTTCTGCGCGCAGCATAATCGGTGTGCCATGTGTGTCATCGGCGCAGACATAATGCACGGTATGCCCTTGCATTTTTTGAAAACGTACCCAAATATCAGTTTGGATATATTCCACTAAATGTCCAAGGTGAATGCTGCCATTGGCGTATGGAAGTGCTGAGGTAACAAGAATTTTACGAGGGCTGTTTGCAATTGCCATGAGATAAATGGATCTATTAAGCTAAATCGCTATTCTAGCAAATGACGCGTGCTTCACCCAGCGCTGATTAGTGATTTTATTGAACAAAACACACCCACGACTTAGCTATCAAGCAAACATTCAATCAAACTATCAGTTAAAATACCTTATCTTTTTACTCAAGTTATTAACCCTAACTCTACAATCAGGAATTTACGCAATGGCAATTTCAGAATTACTTATCCAAAGCACCTTAAAAGTCTGCATAGACCCAAATACTGGCAAAGATTTTATCAGCAGCAAATCTGCTAAAAACGTCCAAATTAATGGTAATGATGTCAGTGTAGACATTGTGCTTGGTTACCCAGCAAAATCAGTGATGGCGGACGTGCAAACATTGGTAAGTAATGCGCTAAAAACCTTACCTGATGTTGGCAATGTCACTGTGAATATTGGTAGCCGCATCGTTGCGCATAAAGCCCAGCAAGGAGTGACATTATTACCTAATGTTAAAAACATCATTGCGGTGGCTTCTGGCAAAGGTGGCGTAGGTAAATCAACCACATCTGTTAATTTGGCTCTGGCACTGGCTGCAGAAGGTGCAACAGTCGGCTTGCTAGACGCAGACATTTACGGCCCAAGTCAGCCACAGATGTTAGGGATTAGCGGTCGCCCTGAAAGTAAAGATGGCAAAACGATGGACCCGATGGAAGCGCACGGCATACAAGCGATGTCGATTGGCTTTTTAATTGACGCTGATACACCTATGGTTTGGCGCGGCCCAATGGTGACAGGTGCATTAGAACAGTTATTGCGTGAGACGAAATGGCGTGATTTAGATTACCTTATTGTTGATTTACCTCCGGGCACTGGCGATATTCAACTGACGCTTGCGCAAAAGATCCCTGTCACAGGAGCAATTATCGTCACTACGCCACAAGACATTGCGCTATTAGATGCTCGCAAAGGCTTAAAAATGTTTGAAAAAGTTGGCATACCGATTTTAGGTATTGTCGAAAACATGAGCACGCACATCTGCACAAACTGCGGCCATGAGGAGCATATTTTTGGCGCAGGCGGCGGTGCTTTAATGTGCAAAGACTACAACGTAGATTTGTTAGGCAGCTTACCCTTAGACATCACGATTCGCGAGCAAGCTGATAGTGGAAAACCTACAGTAGTCGCCACACCAGACTCTAAAATCGCCAATATTTACAAAGAGATAGCTCGTAAAGCCGCAATTAAAATTGCGAATACAAGTTTAGACCACAGCGGGAAATTTCCAAATATTGTGATTCAAAATACTTAAGTTTAAACACTTAAGACTGACTCACAGTAAATATGCAATCGTGAATAGTTTTACTACTCACGATTGCGCATAAAATCAGCCACTCCATACAACTGGTTGGCTAGCTTCTTCATGAGGTCATCTTCAAAGTTCAATTGATGCATGGCTTTAATCATACAATACATCCATTGATCGCGCGCTGATTCATCCACAGGAAATGGCATATGGCGCGCGCGTAGCATGGGGTGACCATAGCGCTCAATATAAAGCTGTGGGCCACCAGTCCACCCTGTAAGGAACATAAAAAGCTTCTCACGTGCGGAAGTTAAATCTGGCTGATGCATAGCACGAAGAGGAACGACTTTAGGATCGCTATCCATAATATCGTAAAAAGTTTCTACTAAATGACGGATATTTTCTGTACCGCTCGCTTCTCCGCCCAGCAACTCATAAAACGTACTTTTATTGCTGCCGACTTCATCAATTTTATCTAACATTTGAATTCAGCCAACCTATATTACTTTTGGTTTAACAAGACTAGCAGCTAATTTTGCGCGACTTCTTGCTTCATCAGTATCCTTACCAGTAGCGAGTGCCACGCCCATGCGTCTTTTAATAAAAGACTCTGGCTTACCAAATAAACGTATATCACTACTAGGTACGGCTAATGCAGCTTCAACACCATCAAAAACCAGATTATTAGTTTCGTGTTGACCATAAATAACGGCGCTGGCTGCGGCATCACGTAAACTCACATCTACCGGCAAACCTAGAATGGCACGTGCATGTAGGTCAAACTCGCTAAAGCGTTGACTAGCCATGGTGACCATGCCAGTGTCATGCGGACGCGGACTGACTTCGCTAAACCAAACACTATCGCCTTTAATAAATAACTCTACGCCAAACAACCCAAGGCCGCCCAAGCTGTCTGTCACAGCCTTTGCAATGCGTTTAGACTCTTGCAATGCTCCTGCTGTCATAGCCTGTGGTTGCCAGCTCTCAACATAGTCGCCCTTCTCTTGCACATGACCAATAGGTTCACAGAAGTAAGTTTGAGTTTCACCCGTTGCATTTTTTGCGCGTACCGTCAGCAAGGTAATTTCATAATCAAAATCAATTTGACCCTCAACAATCACCACACCTTGATTCACACGACCACCAGAAGCTGCATAATCCCATGCGGTTTTCACTTCGCCCACATTGGTAATACGTGACTGACCTTTGCCTGAAGATGACATGGTCGGCTTGATAAAGCATGGATAACCAATGCCTGCATCAATTGCAGCTTGTAACTCAGCTTCACTTCTAGCAAAAGCATAAGGTGAAGTTGGTAAACTAAGCTCTTCCGCAGCCAATCTGCGTATGCCTTCGCGATTCATCGTAAGTTGCACAGCTTTAACGGTTGGAATCACAGTCGCAATGCCAGAAGATTCAATATCTGCAAGGGTATTGGTGTTCAGTGCTTCAATTTCAGGAACGATTAAATGCGGTTTTTCTTGGGCGATTAGGTCACGCAAGGCTTTATCATCGGTCATGTCGATGGTGTAAGCACGATGTGCAACTTGATGGCCTGGTGCATTGTTGTAACGATCTACGGCAATCACTTCTACGCCAAGTCGTTGCAATGCAATAATCACTTCTTTACCTAATTCACCGCTACCGAGCAACATAACACGAGTGGCATTGGGGCTTAATGGTGTTCCAATTTGCATGACATTTTTCCAATTTTAATTTGCTCAAATCATACCATGCAGCAGCTTTGCCGTCATTTGAGAATGTGGCGTTATGGACAAATCTAATAGAAAATTACTGGATAATTTTTTGAGAATCTAACAAAAGAACAACTCAGTTATTGATCAAGTATTGATCAAGTTACTCTTCAGTTTTAATGTTAAATTGATGCTTTTCTAGGCGGTAGCGCATAGTCATACGGGTAATACCAAGCTTGCGAGCGGCTCTAGAAACGTTATTATCTGACTCAGCCATGACTTTCAACAAAACAGCCCTCTCAACCTCATCCAATGTAGCCTGTGAGTTAAGCATGGTATTTGCAGCATGTTGATTAGCATCCAGCTGCGCCCTATTCATGGGAAGTGCTAAATCAAGCTCAGTAATATTGCCTTGATTTGACAATAACATGGCGCGACTTACCTGATGGCGCAATTCACGTACATTACCTGGCCAGTCGTAACTTTTAATCATAGCAATGGCATCTGTAGAAAATACTGGTGCCGCTAGACCGTAACGCCTTGAAGTCTGCATGGCAAAATGTTTCGCCAACATCAGAACATCAGCGGCTCTTTCGCGCAATGGCGGCATAACAATGCTCATGACATTCAAGCGGTAGTATAAATCTTGCCTGAAGCTACCAGAGAGCGACATTTCGTGTAAATCGCGATTAGTCGCAGCTATAAACCGCGCTGGTACAGCACGCTCTTTGGTTGAACCAATTCTGCGTACCATTCTGCGCTCTAGCACATTGAGCAATTTGGCTTGCAGCGCCAAAGGAAGCTCACCAATTTCATCTAAAAAAAGCGTGCCATCTTCCGCAGCTTCAATCAAACCCGGGCGCGTAGCGGATGCGCCAGTAAAAGCGCCCTTCTCATGCCCAAACAACTCGCTTTCCATTAAGTCTGGTGGCAAAGATGCACAGTCAATGTGCACAAATGGCTTATCGTTATTTTGACCTTTGACCTGACATGATAAATGTAACAGACGTGCCGCAACATCTTTACCAGTACCCGTCTCACCACTAATTAGCACTGTAGGTGGCACGGTATCGACAGCGACTAACTGAGCGATGCGCTGAATTTGCAATTTCACGCTTTGCATCGCAGGGCTATCACCCAACAGCTCAACACCATCAATCGCATGTGCGTTGCGTTGACGTGAGTAGTCCAAACTATTATTTTGAATAGCTGAAGCTTCAGCCTTTTGAACAGACAACAATAACTCTTCTAAATCTATCGGCTTTTTAAGGTAGTCGATTGCACCTTGTTTGATTGCATTAACCGCATCGCTGATCTCGCCGTGCGCAGTCATCACAATCACAGCCACATTTTTAGCCACTAAATCAGCTAGTAAGTCTAAACCATTGCCATCAGGTAAACGCATATCTAGCAATGCGATGTCTGGCGAAAACTGTTTGAATATGGTGCGCGCATCTTGCAAATTCTCAACATGCGCACACTCATAACCAGCTTTTTGCAATCGACGCATCACAGCCCGAGCGAACAATACCTCATCCTCAACAATTAGTAACTTAGATTGCTGTTTTAACATGACTGAGGCTTGACCAGAGATAAGATGAGCTAATTGCAATTTTTCGTTCCCGATTTAGTTAGCGTCTGAAACAGTTGCAGATTTCTTACCACCAAACTCATAACGAACACCAATCCAGCCTGAACGTGGAGCGCCCGGTGAAACAAAGTCTTCACCCACTGAAGTAGTTCTTCTATTAACCAAATTCAGCGTCCCAGAAGCATTGAATGGGTTTTGACCCAATTGACCAGCAGTTGCATATTCGCGATCAAATGCATTATTCAACTTAGCAAACAACAACCACTCTGGTTGAATACGGTATGCAGCAGTGAAATCAACTACTGTGTAACCGCCAATTTTTCCGTCACCTAGATAAAGCCCACCAGCTTGATGATTGTTATTGTCGTTACCTCGTAGAAATGAGCCAGCAACAGTTAATGTATTTGCACCAACAGTAAACTTATCATTCACTTGATAGTCCGCAAATAACTTCAGAATATTTCTTGGCACCAAAGGAATTCTGTCGCCCGACTTAATGTTAATGCTATGGTCTGTTGTGTCTTGCGAGCTATTTGCAGCACCTAACATTGTTTCAGCACTTTGGTAAGTAGCATCAATAAATGTGTAGTTACCGCCTAAATTGAACTTGCCAACATTACCTGCCAAGCTGGTTTCAATACCTCTGCGTCTAGTTTCACCAAAATTGGTAAAGAAACCTTGTGATGAATTAGCCGTAACAAACAAAATATCGTCAATATTTCTTGAGCTAAATACACCCGCACTCCAAGTAACGTTATTTGCTAACTTACCTCTTAAACCAGCTTCCCATGTTTTAGAGACAACTTGTTTTAAAGGTGGGTCACCAGCGAATGAGTTTGGTAAGCTACATGGTGCATTTTCATTTGCACAACTTAATTCAATTGAAGTCGGTGCACGGCTGCCTTCGTTATAGCCAACATAAGTATTCAATGATTTTGTAGGACTGAAAGTTAAACCTATCGCTGGGTTAAATCGACTAAATTTGTGATTGCCATCTAATGAAGCTTCATCGTCAATATCAGTTGTGAATCCAGAAACACCCGAGTCGTAAACGAAGTGAGTATGCTGATCTTCATTTTTAATTTTCGTATGGTTGTAACGCCCAGACACCGTCAACTGTAAATTATCTTGTAATGAAATAGTATCTGTTCCAAATAAACTCCAAGTAGTAGTAGTGCCTTTGATTTGGGCACTACGATCGTCTAATCCACCATCAATTTCAAAAGGGTTTAAATTGTTAGCAAACTGCCCAGACCCGACTATGCCTCTATCCATGTCTAATGAGCCAAATTCTGCTGTTTGATTAAATTTAATGCGGCTGTAATCAACACCAGCACCAACCGTGTAAACGTTGGCTTTTTCAAACAACTTATTATTTACTGACAACTGACCAAATAGACCTAAATTATTCTGCTCAGATTGTGTGCGGTTAATAATACCAGTACATTTTTCACCCGGCTCACCCCCAGCAGAAAGCTCTCCTGCGCACCTTGCTTGATTGTTCGCCAAAGTGTATGGCGTACTATTGGGTGCCGGTACTACAGACTGACCCGCCCCACCTACAAACTCTGGTAGTGAATCGTCGTTAATGTCACCGTTATATGTTTTTGTTTTAATGTGGCGATAATAAGTATTGCCTGATAGAACTACGTTATCGGTAAAGTAATGTGATAACTCTAAATTCAAGAAATGTGATTCGTTTTGCGTATTATCAGGGTAGGTATAAACGCTGTCTCGATCACGTCTTAAGAAGCTTTCAGGTACCATACCATTGCCATTAAGATCTGTATTTGCGTAGGCATAGCTTAATTTCAAATCGGTATTTTCGCCATGCCAACCCAATTTGCTGAATAACTGTTGATAGTTAGACTCTGACGCATCACGCCAGCCATTTTCATCAAATGCAGTACCTGCAACAAACCAATCGAAACTATCTTTAGCGCCACCGTACTCAAATTCACCAATTTTTCTAGCATTTGAACCATATGTGAACTGGACTGCACCGCCTGGCGAATTGCGACCATCTTTAGTTTGAATTGATAGTGCACCACCTAGTGTATTAAGCCCAAATAATGGATTTGACCCAGGCATTAACTGCATACCTAAAATGGCATTTTTTGGAATTAAATCCCAGCTAACCACATCACCAAATGATTGATTCATACGCACACCATCCATGTAGACCGATAGTCCTTGAGGTGTTCCTAATAAAGGCGATGCTGTGTAGCCACGATAATTCAAATCTGGTTGTAAAGGGTTGTTCTGGACTTCGTTGATATAGACGCCGCTCATGTTGCGGTTCATATATTCTGTCATATCCAAAGACTGCGTGCGTTCTAAATCTTCAGCTTTTACGGTTTGTACATTCGATGGAATTTGATTGATTGGCAGCCCCACTGAAGGAAGTGGTGTTGTACTAATGACTTCAACTTTATCAAGTACTATTGCTTCACTTTTATCTTCTGCTAAAGCATATTGTGGGGCGGAGTATGCAGCCAGAATAGCCATCAATATTAATTTTGGTTGTAATGAATTCTTCATGTTTTCCCTAGGACGAAATTGATAATATTTTTTATTGGATATGAGCATTTCTACACAGTTAGTTAGCAAAAAGCATACCTAGAGTTATTTCTTTTAAATATTCAATAAAATCAATAGGTAAAGATTAAATTAAAATCACACGGGAGATTGTACGCGCAAAATATGGTTGTATACAGCCAATTTATGACTACTATCAACCAATTTATGGCTGCATACAACCAAATCCATTAAATACTATTGAGCAGTTGCCTTGCAGGAACATTCAAAAATCCGCGTAAGCCTAGCCAAGCAGCCACTGGAATAATGAACGCAGCAATCAGCGTAATGCCAAACGCAAGCGTTGCATTAAACTGAAACGGAATATTTAATATCTGAGCACTGATGTAATAGGCCAAGAGGTTGGCTGCAATAGTTGCAATTAATGCGGACACCAAACCAATACAAGCAAACTCTGCCACATAGGTAATGCTCACTTGACGGCGAGATGCGCCAAATACCCGCATAAGCGTGGCTTCTGCGATACGTTCTTCGCGGGTAGCGATTAAAGCAGCGTAAAGCACGGCTAAGCCTGCAAGCAAACTAAAAGCGAATACATACTCTATGGTGCTGCTCATTTTTTGCATAATGCCACGCACTTGCTGCATCAGCGCGGCCACGTCAATCACTGTCAGATTTGGATAGCTTCTTATCAGTTGATTCATTGCCGCATCTGCACCGATTGGTAGGTGAAAGCTGCTAATGTAATTTGCAGAGTAATTATCAAGTACACCCGGTGGTGTCACTGCAAAAAAGTTAGCTCGCATCGTGTCCCAATCTACTTTTCTTAGACTAGTGACAGTGAGCATAAGCGGGTCACCTGCTACATCAAATAGAAGCTTATCGCCTAATTGAATACCCAATGTTTTTGCCAAATCTTGCTCTATCGATAAATAAGGCTTGCCATATTCTTTTGGCGTCCACCAGCGTCCAGACAGCAATTGATTGTCACTTTGCATTTGCGCAGTCCAAGACAAATTAAACTCACGCTCGGCGAGACGTTTGGCGCGCTCATCTTGCCATTGTGTAGCACTGATGTCTTTACCATTTTTGCTAATCAAACGACCACGCACCATAGGAAAAATGCTTCCACCTTTGATTTGCTGTTTTTCAAAAAACTGCTTAACACCATCAATTTGGCTGGGCTGGATATTAATAATAAAGCGATTGGGCGCATCTATCGGCAATGATGCCTGCCAGTTGCGAATCAGATCGCCGCGAATCAAGGCTAGCAACATCAGCACCATCAAGCCCATGCTGAAACCTATCATTTGCACAGTAGACAAGCCAAAGCGTCGCTTAAGCCCAAGTACGCCCAGTTTCATATCGTTCAACACCTGACTTTTTGGTGACAACATGAATAAACGATTTGCCAAAGAGACCAACACATAAGAAAAACCAACAATTGCCACACACAACAACACTAAAGCTAATATGGTTGAAGTGGCTAACTTAGCATCGCCCGCTTGCCAAAAAATCATCGCACACATTACTAAGGCGGCAGGTAGAAACTTGGCTTGCGCTGAAATTGGCTGAGCAAGCGTTTCGCGGCGCAAAATATTCATTGCAGTAAGGTTTCGCATTTGCCAAGCATGCGGCAATACCACTGCAAACATCATCGCAATGCTAGCTGCCAAGCCAATAAACACTGGAGTTCTAGAAGCTGGTGGTAGCGTTTCTAAAAACAAACTACCTGCTAATTTAGCTAAGCCAAACTGCGCAATGAATCCCAACAAAACGCCAAGTAAGGCACTAAAAAATGCAATCAAAATGGTTTGTATGGCTAACACTTGCAACACTGTGCTTTTTGAAGCGCCAAAGCAACGCATCAAGGCAAAAGTATCTAAGCTCTGCTTGATATAAGGCAAACTGGAAAGCAGCATAGCGACCATCGCCAGAATCACGCTGACCATGGCAGATAAGCCTAAAAATTGCTGTGCCTTATCTAAGGCTGATTTAATTTCAGGGCGAGCGTTTCGCACATCTTGTATTTTCTCGCCACGACTTAATGCTGGCTTAGTTTGTGCGTAATACTGATTGATTTTTTGAGGGCTAGCGGCGAGTAACAACTGATACTTCACACGGCTTCCATATTGAATTAACTTGGTTGAAGGCAAATCTGCGGCATTCATCATCAAGCGCGGAGCAAAGCCAAACATATCGCCGCCACGTGATGGCTCACGTACTAATATTGCACCAACGTGCAATTTACGCTCACCCACTTCAATCACATCACCGACTTTGATGTTGAGTAAATTTGCCAGTCTTGGCTCCACCCAAACTGCGCCAGATTTAGGAGCATTTTTGACCACTTTACCTTGATCAAATGTATTCTTACCTAAAGTTAAGTCACCTCTTAGTGGAAAAGCCTGCTCAACCGCCTTGATTTCAGCCAGTTGGCTAGATTCACCAAACACCACCATGCTAGAAAACTCATAAGTTTTAGCGGTAGCTAAGCCTTGCTTCTCTGCGCGATTCAGCAAAACATCAGGAATAGCATGATCAGCAATCACAGCAAGATCACCGCCAAGCAATAAGCCACCCTGCTGATTTAATGCGGTTTCTACGCGTTGCGTAAAAAAACCAATCGCAGAAATGGCGGTTACTGCTAACACTAATGAAAAAACCAGCACACGTAACGCACCAGAGCGCCACAAACTGAGCGTTTGTGTCCAAGCCAATCTAGCACTTAAACTCATGCTACAACCAAATCTGTTTGCTCAGTCAACACACCATTTTCAAGTTTTAGCTGACGCTGACATCGGTTTGCCAAATGCACATCATGTGTGACTAAAACCAAAGTGGTGCCTGCTTCCATATTCATTTTGAACAACAACTCAATGATGATCTGCCCCGTAGCTTTATCTAGATTACCTGTAGGTTCATCGGCAAACAAAATAGCAGGCTGAGTAGCGAATGCACGAGCAATCGCTACGCGCTGCTGCTCGCCACCTGAAAGCTGCTTCGGGTAATGTTCCACACGTGCGCTCAAACCCACTTTATCCAAAGCCTCTAGGCTTAGCTCTTTTGCATTTGACTGACTTTTCAACTGCAATGGCAACATGACGTTTTCTAAAGCAGTCAGTGAAGGTAGCAACTGAAATGACTGGAATATAAACCCCATGCTTTTAGCGCGCACCGCCGCCCTGCCATCTTCATCTAAGCTGCTAAATGCATTGTTTTGAATTTGAACGCTGCCGCTACTTGGTATGTCCAACCCAGCAAGCAAGCTCAAGAGCGTGGATTTTCCAGAACCTGAGCTACCGATAATGGCGATTTGCTCGCCTTGTAAAATAGATAAATTTAAATTCCGTAAAACCTGAATATGGTTATCATGACTGATAAATTCGTAAGTTAAATTTTGTGCTTGGATGATTGTCGTTTGGCTTATTTTTGTTTGCATGACAGGAGATTGTTGCATCAATGTTTTTCCACTTATTATTAATTCTTAAACAGTTAAATTCTAAACTTAAATGCTCAAAACAACTGCAATCTAAATTATGGTTACGGGAGTTACTTTGCATTAGTCTACTTGGTTTCAGTTTCGTTGCATGCATTTCACAAGCAAATGCGGCAAACCCTAAAATATTAGTGTATGGCGATAGCCTGTCCGCCGCATACGGCGTTGCAAAATCACAAGGCTGGGTGGCTTTTTTACAAAAGAAGCTAGCAGATCAGCATTTTCAATACGATGTCATCAATGCCAGTATTAGCGGTGAAACCACCAGCGGCGGCTTAACCAGACTAACATCAACGCTTGCGAAAACAAAACCTAATATCATCATTTTAGAACTAGGTGCTAACGATGGTTTGCGCGGCCTGCCAGTGAATGAGATGTCAGCTAACCTCAATACTATGATTACACAAAGCAAGAAAGCCAATGTAAAAGTGCTATTAGTCGGCATGAAAATACCGCCGAACTATGGTCCTAAATACACCGACTCTTTCAGTAACACCTACCCACAATTAAGCCAACAACATAAAGTTACATTGGTGCCATTTATGCTAGAAAATATTGCTGCCAAACCAAAGTTAATTCAGGATGATGGTCTGCACCCTAATGTGCTCGGTCAGCCAATGATGCTTGATAACATTTGGCCAAAGTTACAACCACTACTTAAACGATGATTGAGCTATAAGACCAGTTAGCATTGGTAAGTGATGAACTGGAATTAGGCGCGAGAGTAAACGGCCGCTTTTGCAATTAACTCTTCAGTTGGCCTCTGACCAGTGTAAAGCACAAATTGCTCTACCGCTTGTAGCGTCATCACTTCAGCGCCGGTAATGACAGGCTTGCCTAAACCGCGAGCTAGCTTTATCAGTGGCGTTTCCGCAGGTAAGGCAACTACATCAAACACCACTTGCGCGGCATCAACCGCTTCATGACTAAACACAAGGTCATTGGCTTCAGTACCTCCAGCCATGCCAATAGGCGTAACATTTACCAAAATCTGAGGCTTTAAATTACGCAAATCGGGCTGCCATTGAACACCACATAGCTCAGCGAGTGAACGCCCAGCGGCTTCATTACGCGCCAGAATAGTGCCTTGCTTAAAGCCTGCGTCTCGCATCGCAATCGCGACAGCCTTGGCCATCCCGCCGCTGCCCTGAATGACAAAACTCATATCCCTTGATACATTGTGACTATCAAGCAGACTTCGCACAGCAGCATAGTCTGTATTGTAGGCACGGAGCCAACCTTCGTCATTGACAATGGTATTGACTGAACCAATCGCCGCGGCAGATGGCATAAGCTCGTCCAACAGCTCAATGACTGACTCTTTGAAAGGCATAGATATAGCACAGCCGCGAATATTCAGTCCGCGAACACCTGCAATGGCATCTTTCAGACTATCCGTACTAAAAGCTTTATACACATAATTCAGCCCCATCTCACGATAGAGATAGTTGTGAAACCTTGTGCCGACATTCCCTGGCCTAGCCGAGAGGGACATACATAGTTTTGTATCGCGGTTAATATAATCAAACATGACTTATCTCTCTAAATGGCTACGCTTAGTGCGCTACATCTCCCACAAATTTGCCTTATACATTTGGCAATATAAGCCAAAATACTTTTTACTAAGCTGAATTTAGATATCTTGCCAAATAATATCTAAGCCTAGCTCATTCTCAGTGGCCTGTAACTCATGTGCAATACCAATATTTGGCACTAATGCTAAAGTGTCGTGCCAATAAATTAGTGGCAAATGCTCACGCTGCCAAGGTGGAATATTCGCTTCTTGCAATAGATGCTTGAGCGTTCGAGTAGGTCTGAGCACATCTGGCTTAAAGCGCTCTCCGCCATCTCGGTTAGTGATTCGTAGCTTAGTCATACCATGCTTTAGCGCTAAACCGGAGCCTACCACTTGCTTAAAATGTAACTGTCCGCCGTTGGGTAAACTCAAATGCGGCTCACCACTCCAAGTCATATCAAAAGGCTCAGCAAGGCGCTCTGTACATAAGTAAGCGCGTTGTTGATAGCGCTTTAAACTTAAATTTTGCAACTGGATATTGATATTTGCATCTGGTTTAGCCTTGAATAATTGCTGAATAATTTCAGTCAAATGTTCAGATGTTGGCATGGCGAGTTGGTTCTGTGAGAACCACCAGCGCATTAGATTTTTAGCACGCGGAAGGGTTAAGCCTGTTAAACCTTGCAAACATAAGCTGTTGCTTTGCAACAGCTTATCGGCATCAATTTTAGCCAAAGCATCGAGTAAATCATTCGCTTCAGCTAAGTGCGAGGCTGTACGCGCGAGCACCGACTTAACAGATGGGTAACGGGTCGCTAGTACTGGCATTACATCATGCCGTACAAAATTGCGCTCGTATTGTGTATTGTCGTTGCTCTCGTCTTCGCACCATGAAATATTATGCTGCTCTGCGTACTCTTGTAGCGTTTGGCGCGATACATCAAGCAAAGGACGCATTAAGCGCCTGGATTCGTCCAGGCACCCCATAGAAGCCAAGCCTTTCACGCCAGCTCCTCTAAACAATTGTAGAAGCAGTGTTTCGGCTTGGTCATCTTGATGATGTGCGGTCACAACGAAATCTGGAGCGGTTCCATTCACTTTAAAATCAAATAAAGCTTCATAGCGCAGTTGCCTAGCAGCAGCTTCTATACCTTGCTTAGAATTTAGATCGAGCTGAACACGCACGACTTCAAGTGGCACATTCAAAAGCTGACATTGTTGCGTGCAGAACTCTGCCCAAGTATTGGCATTGGGACTCAAGCCATGATGCACATGCATGGCATGTAATTCGAAAGAAATAGTTTGCTGAGCGGCAGCAAGTAAATGCAGCAACACCGACGAATCTAAACCGCCACTTAACGCCAACAGCACAGGTTGATTGGGCTTTAAGTGGCGACTTAAAAAGTGATTGAGTTGTGAAACTAAAGGATGGGTTACAAGACCTGTAACCTTTTTGCTATTTTTCAGCGACTTCTTTGTATTTGCCATAGCCCATTAAGCGCTCATAACGGCTAACCAGTAAAGTTTTAATTGATTTAGGCTTTAATTTAGCTAGCTCTTCTTTTAGTGCAAGGCGTAATGTTTCCATCACCACTTCTGGCGCACGATGTGAGCCGCCTAATGGTTCAGGCACGATGCGGTCTATCAAACCTAATGTTTTAAGACGCGGCGCTGTAATAGCCAGAGACTCTGCAGCAACTGAAGCTTTATCTGCACTCTTGTACAGAATTGAAGCACAACCTTCAGGTGAAATAACAGAGTAAGTACCATATTGCAGCATCAACAACTGGTCGACCACACCCAATGCCAACGCACCGCCAGAGCCGCCTTCGCCAATAATCACGCCGATGATAGGTGTTTCGAGTTCAGCCATTACATAAAGATTACGCGCAATCGCTTCTGATTGACCACGCTCTTCTGCACCAATACCAGGATACGCACCAGGCGTATCAATCAAAGTAATAATAGGAATATGGAATTTCTCAGCCAAGCGGAATAAACGTAGCGCTTTACGATAGCCTTCAGGGCGCGGCATACCGAAGTTACGGTATTGGCGCTCTTTAACATCGCGACCTTTTTGGTGACCAATCACCATCACTGGCTGACCTTCAAACCTTGCCAATCCACCTACAATCGCAGGATCGTCAGCATAAGCTCTATCACCATGCAACTCTTCAAAGTCAGTAAATATAGCCTTGATATAGTCTAAAGTGTAAGGACGTTGCGGATGACGTGCCAACTGCGAAATTTGCCAAGCAGTTAAATTGCCATAAATATCTTCAGATAGTTTTTTATTTTTCTTTTCTAATGCAATAAGCTCTTTAGAAATATCCAAAGCGTCATTGTCATCATGCGCTGACTGTAAGCCTTCAATTCTAGCTTCAAGTTCTGCGATAGGTTGTTCAAAATCTAAATAACTTATTTTCATGCGATTAGCTTTTTCTCAAAAATCATTAGTTTAATTATATAGGATTTTTACGTTTTCACGACTCAACCACGCAGTTAAACCTGCAATCAGCTCATCATGCAAATCGACTCGCCAGTCATTGCCTAGCATTAACTCCACTTTACTGGTTTTATTGTGATACTCAATTTTAACCGCACAACCACGCACTTCATCAGATGAGTTTTTACAATAAGGCTTCAGTAAGGCTTTTAACTTGACAGCATCAGCTTGTCCATTACAGGATATTTTTAAAAAGCTGGCTTTGCTATTTCTCAACGTAGGTAAGTCGAAAATCTTTCTAGCGTTAACTCTTACACCGCCAGAAAACTCGTCATTCCTCACAGTGCCCTCGATGATAATAAGTTGATCATCTTTCAACAGGGCTTGTTGTTGATTGAGTAGCTCACTACCCACTACCACTTCTAATCGCGTAGTGCCATCATCCAAGCCAACGATGGCCATTTTGCCACGGCCAGTCATGCGAATACGCACACCTGAAACAATACCTGCCAATAGCTGTGGCTGCTCTTTGGGTGCTAAATTTGCCAATGTGGTCGAAATAAACTGACTTAAATCTTTTTGGTACGCCCAATAAGGATGTCCACTGAAATAAAATCCTAAGGCTGCTTTCTCTTCTTGCAAGCGCTGCTGCTCTGTCCAATCTGGCACGGTAGGCAAAATATTTGCCGCTTTATCTGCCACTTCGCCAAACAAACTATTCTGGTTACTGTTAGCGCTATTCTGTTCAGCAGCAGCCATTGCCATGGCAACACCTGCTAACAGTGCGTTACGGCTTGGCGAGAGCTTATCAAATGCACCTGCGCGAATTAACGACTCGACTACACGGCGATTCACTTTGCGCAAATCGAGTCGATTACAAAAGTCAAACAAGTCTTTAAATGGTCCATCTTTGCGACGCGCTTGCAAAATCACTTCAATCGCAGCTTGCCCCGTACCTTTGACGGCACCTAAACCGTACAACACTTGGTTTTTGCTAATCGGTGTAAATTTATACTCACTTTGATTCACATCTGGCGACAATATTTCCACTTGGTTTGGCGCACAATCTTCATAGAAAATACGCACACTGTCCGTATTGTTCATATCAGCAGACATCGTTGAGGCCAAAAATGCCGCAGGATAATGTGCTTTCAAATACGCAGTCTGATAAGCGACCAGCGCATAGGCGGCGGCGTGAGATTTATTAAAACCATAGCCCGCAAACTTTTCGAGCAAATCAAACAACTCAGTTGCCTGACGCTCCGTCATATTGTTTTTTACAGCACCCTCAGTAAAGGTTTTGCGCTGCGCATCCATTTCTTCTTGCTTTTTCTTACCCATCGCACGACGAAGCAAATCTGCACCGCCGAGGCTGTAACCCGCAACCACTTGGGCAATCTGCATCACCTGCTCTTGATAGACGGCAATACCGTAAGTTTCTTTTAAGATGGGCTCAGTGAGCGGATGTGGGTATTCCACGCGCTGTTTACCGTGTTTGCGTCGGCAGAAATCAGGAATCAAATCCATAGGACCTGGGCGATACAATGCGACCAGCGCGATAATATCCTCAAAGCAATCGGGCAATGCTTGTTTAAGCATGTCCTTCATACCCTTGGACTCTAACTGAAACACTGCTGTGGTATTGGCGGCTTTCAGCAACTGGAAGGTTGGTTTATCGTTAAGCGGCAATGTTTCGAATGATAATGGCGCTAAGCCCTCAGTCGCACGCTGTTTATTCGCGTTGACCAAAGCTAACTCCAATATAGTCAGCGTACGTAAACCCAAAAAGTCGAACTTAACTAACCCTACCGCCTCAACATCATCTTTATCGTATTGACTGACTAAACTTGCGCCATCTGCCTGACAATAAACAGGTGAGAAATCAGAAATCTTACCTGGTGAAATCAGCACACCACCCGCGTGCATACCAATGTTACGCACCAAGCCTTCAAGCCGCAATGCGAGCTCTAGTAGCTCTTTCAGCTCCTCTTCATTTTCGCGACGCTCTGCTAATTGGGGCTCTTTCACCAAGGCGTCAGATAAAGTAATACCTAACTCAAGTGGAATGAGTTTGCTGATGCCATCAACAAAATAGAATGGCAAATCTAGCACTCGACCCACATCGCGAATCACGGCCTTAGCCGCCATGGTACCGAAAGTAGCGATTTGTGAAACCGCATCTAAGCCGTATTTTTGCTTCACGTAATCAATGACGCGATCTCGTCCTTCTTGGCAGAAGTCAATATCGAAGTCGGGCATTGAGACACGGTCTGGATTTAGAAAACGCTCAAACAACAAATTGTATTCCAGCGGGTCTAAATCAGTAATTTTCAAACTGTATGCAACAACAGAGCCGGCACCAGAACCACGCCCAGGACCTACTGGCACGCCATTAGCTTTAGCCCATTGAATAAAGTCTGCCACAATCAAGAAGTAACCCGCGAACCCCATCTGATTGATGACTTTAGTTTCAAAGTCTAAACGTGCATCGTAATCAGGCTTTTTCGCAGCACGTACTTCTTCGTTTGGGTAAAGCACTTCCAGACGTTGAAGCAAGCCTCTGCGCGCTTCTGCGATTAAATAGTCATTAAGACTTTCATTGTTAGGCGTAGGAAAATTAGGTAAGTAATTTTTACCTAAAGTCAGCATTAAATTGCAGCGCTTAGCAATTTCAACACTATTGGTCAGCGCTTCCGGAATGTCTTCAAATAACGCGGCTATATCTGCTTGAGGTTTAAAGTATTGTTCAGTAGTAAAGTTTTTTGGACGGCGCGTGTCCGCTAACACATAACCTTCAGAAATACAGGTGCGCGCCTCATGCGCTCTAAAGTCATCAGGCGTGATAAATTGTATGGGATGCGTTGCAACAATAGGTAAATTAAGACTATGCGCGATTGAGCGTACTTGCTGAATGTAATGTTCTTGCTGGTGCTGCAACGCGTTGTTTTCTGGCGTGCTGTTTTCTGCAGCACTTGCGGTGCGCTGCACTTCTAAGTAAAACCGGTCTGGAAATAGGTTTTCCCAAGATTGAGCTAGCTTAGTCGCTAGTGCTAGATTGTCTTGAGAGCATGCCTGACCAACATCGCCAGCGATTGCACCAGAGAGCATGATAAGGCCTTCTGTACCGCACTCAACAAACCATTCACGCTTAAATTCTGCACGTCCACGATATTGATTACTCAAATAAGCGCGACTGAGCAGCTGACATAACAGCAAATAACCGGCATGTGACTGACACAGCAAAAGTAAACGTGTTGGCTGGTCACGATTTGCCGTATTTTCTAGCCAAATATCACAACCTAAAATAGGCTTAATACCCTTGCCGCGGGCGGCTTTATAGAACTTAATTGCACCAAATAAATTGCTTAAGTCAGTTAATGCCAAAGCTGGCATTTTATCGTTTAACGCCTGCTTCACATAGTCGTCAATACGCACAATGCCATCGACAATGGAGTACTCACTATGGCAACGCAAATGTACGAATGTGGGCTTTTTGATATCTGTTTGACTAGTTTGCAACATAAGGTAAATTTTACCTTATTGGGGGAGTTTTAGAGAGTAAAACTTAGTGGGATTTGTGACAAAAAGTTGCCGCTATCTGCATTATTATTCTTGACAATAATGCAGATAGTTTTTATTTTTTAAGTAAAGCGTTTACCTGCTCAATGAGTTCATCGTCTTGCACTGGTTTACCCAAGAAGGCATCCACACCAAGCTCTTTAGCAACATTACGATGTTTTTCAGCAGTACGCGAGCTAATCACGATTAATGGTACATTCGCGGTTTTATCGTTATCTCGTACATGGCGTGAGAACTCAAAACCATCCATACGAGGCATCTCAATATCCGTCAAAATAATATCGGGCGTGATGAGTTGCAGCTTTTGAATCGCATCCATACCATCATTGGCAGTAACTACTTCAAAGTCTTCACGCTCAAGCACACGAGAAAGCACTTTACGCATTGTGAGTGAATCATCTACAACCAATGCCACTTTTTTCACCGCTTCAGCAACAGGCGCAAACGTTGTTACTTTAATTGCACCAATTGAAAGGGCTTCGCGGTTAGCCAGTTGCACTGGGTTAATCACCAATACAATCACGCCATCACCTAATACAGTGGCGCCAATCATACCTGGCACACGTGCTAGCTGCGTGCCTATCTGCTTCATCACAACCTCTTGGTTGCCGATAATTTCATCTACGTGCAACGCAGTACGATACGTACCACTGCGTAATAATACTACTGGTGTATAAGCATGTTGTTGCGCCACGTGGTCAACATCACCAATGAGTTTAGATAAATAATGTAAAGGATAGTCACGCCCAGCCCAGTTCACATTGCGCGCTTGGTATGCGCTCAGCAAGTCGCCCTGCTTGAGTTTTTGCACCTGCTCCACCATCACAGATGGGATGGCAAACATTTTGTTACCTACGCGCGCCATAATTACTTGTGCAACAGAAAGCGTGACTGGCAAGTAAACATTGAACATCGCGCCCATACCAGTGACATTACTTACATCAATACGACCACTTAAAGCAGCAATATCACTACGTACCGCATCTAAACCAACGCCACGACCCGCAATTTGCGAGACGCTGTCAGCGGTTGAGAATCCTGGTTCAAATATCACCGCCATTAACGCTTGGTCTGACACTTCTTGACCCGCACTTAACAATCCTCTTTCAATGGCTTTTTGTTTTACTTTGGCAAGATTAATACCAGAGCCATCATCGGTCACAATCAGTGTGATTTCATCATTTTCCAGGCTGACTTTTAATTTGATTTGTCCTGCTTCTGGTTTACCGAGCTTCTTACGCTCTTCTGTAGACTCAAGACCATGCGCAACAGCGTTGCGCAGCAAATGCTCTAAAGGTGCGCCCATCTTATCTAGCACACCACGATCCAGCTCGATGTTCTCACCTTCAATGACCATTTCAACGCGTTTATTCAACTCTCTTGCTGTTTGTCGAACGATACGCTGCAAACGTTCCGATATCGTGGCGAATGGCAACATACGTACGCCCATCAAACCTTGCTGCAACTCACGGTTCATACGGTTTTGCTGTTGCAAAGCCGCATCAGTCTGATCTAGGTTCAGCACCAAGCCATGTTGAATTGTCGCAACGTCGTTGACGCTCTCGGCCATCATACGTGTGAGTTCTTGCAGGCGTGTAAATCGGTCGAACTCTAGTGGATCGAATGTCTCATTAGCTTCTTGCAACAAGCTCATACGAGACTGCATCTGCGTTTCAGCTTCAATTTCCAGCTCACGTAAGTAAGCACGCATTCTGCTGATACTGTCAGTTAAATCTGACGAAGACTGCTTGAAGCTTTGCATTTCTCGATCCATTCGAGAACGCATAATCGACACTTCACCAGCCTCATTAATCAATCGATCTAGCACGTCAGCACGCATACGTAAGAATTGTGATTTACGTTCGACTGAACGCGTTGGCACAGTAACGGTTACAGCCACATCTTCATCTTGAGCAGAAACCTTCACGTCACCAGTAATATCTTCCAGCATGTAGCCAATATGGTCGAACTCGACAAACATTTCATCAAAGTCATCAGCAGTGGGTTTATGGCGCAACGCGTGGATTACGCGATCCTCCATTTTGTGCACGCTGTCACCAATATTACCTTGCCCAGCCATACGCGCACTACCTTTTAAGGTATGCAAAGCACGTTGTAATGAGTCTGGATATTCGGCCTCGTGTGGATTTGCTCGCCAGCCACGTAAGTCTCTGCCAACTTGCGGCACTAACTCACGTGCCTCTTCAACAAACAAACCAAGCAATTCTTGGTCTACAGCTAATTCCTTAAGTTGATTAACTGGAATATCCGCTAACAAGGCATCATTTACTAATGATGGAATAGCCTCTGTTTGTTGCTGTAGCTCTTGTATGGCTTCAGCGATTTCAATTTCATTAACCGCTGGTGCAATGTTAGTCTCAATGATTTCCTCATCAAGCTGGGCAACTTCTTTAGTTAGGCTTTCTTTTGCTTTGCGTTTTTTAACTGTCTTACCAATAGCTTCTGTTTGATGCTCTAGCACAGCAGCTTCAGCTTGTTGGGTCGCAATTGCTTGCATTGCCGCTGTTGATTCACTTAATGCAAGAATTAACGCACGCGTTGATTTTGGATTCTTAAGTGCTTTTGCTTTTTCTAAGCCATCAGCCAAAGCTTTAACCACATTGCCATACAAAGCAATGTGTTGCTCAGTCCAAACTCCAGTATGCTCATCTAACCAATGCTCTAAACCACGGGCTAAATCACCAGTTGGATTAAAACCTGCTGTGAGCGCATTGCTGCCTAATGTGTGAGCTGCACGACAGCTATCGTTTGTAGGTAAATCAGTAGAATTAATAACCAAAGCTTTTTGCGCTTCAATTAAGGTTTGTAAATGCTGCTGCGCTTCAGCTAAGAATATATTAAAGAACGCCTTGCTTAATGTTCTTGTGCCGCCGATGAGCACTTCCTCTTTTTGCGGTTTTGGCTTATTAACAGCTAACTCATGTTCAAACTCGGACTCAAGTTCAGTAGCGCGTTGTTGGAACGGAGTAGGATCTAATGTAACGACTTGGTTTTTTTGTAGCTCCGCTACCCAACCAGCAAATTCTGCACTGACATTCTCGACAAATCCCAATTGCTTAACCGTAGGAAACGCTTTTCGTTCCATGATTAAATTGAGTAATTTTTCAACTGTCCAAGCCACATCACTCATGCCGACCAAGCCTACCGTGCGGCCACTGCCTTTAAGTGTGTGATATGCACGGCGCACTTCTATCAAGGCTTCGCTTTCGGTTGGATTGACTCGTAAAGTTTGTAGATGTTGCGCCAGACTTGCTAAAACTTCTTCAGCTTCAGTTAGGAATATATCTTGAAGTTCTTCATCGACAGCTTTGTCTGTTACTGCCTCATGCGTTGTAACATCAGAACTTACTGTAGCAGTTTCAGGCGCTACATCAGAGATTTCTGTAACTTGAGCAACGCTATTTGAAGGCATTTCATTTTCGACTGGGTCATTGTTTTCAACCAAGACATTAAACGTTTTTGCACCTTGTTCTAATCGAATTAATGCGCCAGATAGTGCAGATTCAGACTCAGCTCTAATATTAGGCAACTCTTCGGCATACAGCCCTAACATACTCAAGCTTTCAGCAACTAACTCGAATTGTGCGTTACGGCTATTATCATCAGAATGATTTTTGAAATGCTCAACATAGATTGACGCGAGTTGCGCAATTGATTTTGGTATTGGCATCTCCAGCATATCGAATGCTGCCGTCACTTGCAGTAAAGGTTTTGTAGTTTCATCTAAAACAGCAACGTTTTCAGGATTTCTGAAATAGGCGTCGAACGCTTTTTCAGCATGTTGCAACTCACTAATAATTTGTTTTGCAACGGCTTCAGTGACATTCGCATCTAAATGCTCACTTGCAAAAGCATCAACGGCTGGCGCAAGCACTTTGCCTTTAATAATAGATTGTAAACGCGATGTCTGCGTGGTGATTTTTTGATCGGCCTCAGCATCAAGCTGTTGGTAGTACTCACCTATGTATTCAAGCAAGTTAAGCGATGCCGCTACTTCAATAAATGCACTTTCATTTATTTTAGTTTTATCTTCTTGCAGCGCTTTTACCATTGCCTGAATTGCATTGATCAGCTTAAGCACTTTCTGGTTGTTCAAACTTAACAACACCATAGACAGGTGATTAAGCTTATCAGCAAAGGTGTCAAAATCTACAAAAGAATTACTTGTGCTTACGCTTGCCCACAAATCTTTTAGTGCAGGTAAATCCGCATTGAGCTGAGCTAAGGCAGCTCGTTCAGCAGCAGTTGCAGCCGTCGCACCATGTCGATCACTTGCCGGCAAGAAGTCTTCTAACTCAAACAATTCTTTTACACGACCAATTTCATCAGTACTGCTATCACTAACTGCTACGTAATAAAGTAGGTTACGCAATAACTGGGATGGCGCCTTTAAGTCACCTAGAGACATATTACGTAGTTGTTGATCTAGCCTGCTACATAATTTTCTTGCACCAGCTTGTTCTGCTACTGAGCCTTGAGCCAAAGCATCTGTGAATGCTGTCGCTGTCCACCAAAGTGTTTTTAAGGCATTCTTTTGCTGTACCTGTTGCACATTCGAGATCGCCAAGCGCATCTGATTGAGGGAATCCGCATCTTTACTACGCAGCCAGTCCAGTAATGCTTTTTGAAAAACTGGACGCTGTTCAGAGACGAAAATAGGAATTGCCGACTCTTCAATCGGATTACTAGGTAAATCTTTGGGCGCGCTATAGCTAGTATCTGGGTAGAACAAATCACTAATATCTAGTGATTCACCTTGTAGCTCAACAAGTGGATTTAAGCTTTCATAAAGCCTAGTTGGCGTATCTTGCATACCATTGAGCAAGTCTTGCAAATATCTTGAAAGTGCATCTACCGCCTGCGTCAATGCGGCCATCACAGGCTGACTAACTGGTATCTGCAACTTTTCTAATTTACTGGTGAGCTTTTCAATTTCAGAGCAATAACGCTTACAGCCCTCTAAGCCAACCATATCTAAAGCGCCGCTCACTTGGTATAAATGTGCGGTTGTAAAACGCAATGTGGCCACTTCGCTAGGCTTGTCCATCACTACGATAAAACTGTCTTGCACCTTTTTAAGTGACTGATCAATTTCATCTTTTACCCAAGACAACGGGCCAATATCAAATGCTTCAGCCATTATTTGCCCCGATTTTATTTTGCGTTATTCTCATGGAGTTTATTTATATTCCATTGCTCTATATTGCACAGCCAAGTAGATACGTACTTTTTATAAAGGCCGTAACGCTTAAAGTTTAAAACCAGCTACAGAAGAACGTAACTCTTCAGCAAGTGATGTCAACTGACCCACAGAATCAGCAGTCAATTGCGTACCTTCTGTCGTTTGTGTCGTAATCTCTTGAATCAGCTGCATGTTGTTTGCAACCGTTGTAGCTGATTCAGTTTGCGCATTCGTTGCAGCAGAAATTGACTGAATCAATCGAGCCAAGTTATTGGTAACCGTTTCAATTTCTGTCAGTGCCTGACCCGCGGCATCGGCAACTCGCGCACCCTCAACCACACCTTCGGTACTCTTCTCCATCGCGACAACCGCGCCATGCGTATCTGTTTGAATGGTTTTCACAATCGCACTAATTTGTTTAGTCGCTTCAGATGAACGTTCCGCCAAGCGCTGAACCTCTTCCGCAACCACTGTAAAGCCTCGCCCCGCCTCACCAGCAGACGCTGCTTGAATCGCCGCGTTCAACGCTAGAATGTTGGTTTGTTCAGTAATGTCAGAAATCAATTCAACGATTTCACTAATCTCTTGTGAGCTTTCACCCAAACGTTTAATACGTTTTGAAGTTTCCTGAATTTGTGTACGAATTTCGTTCATTCCAGAAATTGTATTCTGTACCGCTTGTGACCCTTGCGAAGCCGCCTCTAATGAGCGCTGCGCCACCTGTGAAGCCTGTGCCGCGTTGCTAGAAACTTGTAGAATAGAACGCGTCATATCAGTAACCGCATCAGTTGTTTGCATAATTTGGTCTGATTGCGTTTCTGCTGCACTCAATAATTGAGATGATGTGCCTTGCGCTACTGAAGTTGCAGAAGTCACCTGCTCCGTCGCACGGTTGATCTCCGTGACCAAATCTCGCAAGCTATCAATCGTGTAGTTAATAGAGTCGGCAATCGCACCAGTAATACTATCTCGCACTTGCGCTTTAACCGTTAAGTCACCATCCGCCAAATCACCCATTTCATCTAACAGTTGTAGAACGGCAGCTTGGTTATCCTGACCTTCTTTTGCTAGCTGACTAGTCAAGCCAGATGATTGTTCAACTTGTTTTTTACCAAAGAAGTACATCAGAAGCACGATAACTAAACCGATTAGTAGCAATAAGAACAACACTAATTTAATAAAGCTACTTTGTGACTCAACTAAAGCATTGTTTTCACTTTGCACCTCACTAATAAATGTATTACCAGTTTGCTGTGCCACCTCGAAAGCCGCTGTTAAATCTGATAAAGGCGCAGATGCTGCAACTGTACCTAATGGTAGAGATGGGATAAAACGGGTATGCGCTACTTGGAAAAAGTTTTCACCAGCTTTAATCGTTGCAGCTAAAGAACCTTGCAACTTCTCATTTTTAATATTTTTTTGCCAATATGCAGCGCGTTCTTTAAACAGAGCCTCAAATTTCGCCGCATTAGCAATTGCCTTATCGCGTTTGTCATTATTAAAGTTTGTTGACGCTACATAAGCTTGGTTATAGAACGCAAACGCATCCACAGGGTAAAGTGGTGGAGGTAGCGCATCCGCCACCAAATCTTGGTACTGTTTCAAGCTATTGAAAACAGGACCGTTAACGCGAACTTGGTTAACCACCCAGAAGCTCAAAGCAGCAAATAATATAAATGCAACAATTTGAAGATATAACTGCCTAAAGCTGCCACTCATACCAGAAGTAGACGCGCCAGAACCTGCAGTTTTATTTTTCAGGTTACTGAAGAAGTTACCAACTTGTAAAGGCAAATTTTTTACTACTGCAAGATTTAACGCCATTTTGAACCCCAGTTCACAGAATTATTCTGCTTTATAAAAATAATTATCACGCTTTAATATCTACTAATTTACTGCTAGCTTATAGTGGGTTGAATAAATGCTTTATCCTGTACTAGCGCTTCAACATTTAGTTCAAACCATTCATTTTTATCAACATCTTCATATGAGCTCTCGCTCAAGAATGCTTCTTTGTTTTTATTGTTTTTAGTCGCCGGCTTGCGCTTCATCGCCTCTACACTTCGCAGCCCTACTAAGCTATCTATCACCACAGCTACCTGTGTTGTCACATCTGAGTTGATCAGTACGATACGGTTATTGATAGACTTTGGAGTTGGAGGCAAACCCATAAATTGGGCTAAATCAGTGATGTTATATAAGTTGCCTCTGACGTTAGCCACCCCTAAGAACCATGGTAAGGTTAATGGAACGTGCTGCATTGGGGGTAATGGTAAAACCTCGCTAACCTCGTGCAAGTTAATCAGCACTCTTTTTGAACCTACGATAACGCCCAAACGAGAGGTCGAGACAGCACCGCCTTTTGCGGTTGCTTCTTTAAGACGCAAAAGAATTGCTTCTTGAAACTCACGTAGATTAGAGGTTTTAGCCATAATAATGTGTCAACTTAGTGATAAAACTGCTTTTATTCTAAAGTTTTAATTAAGGACAACAAATCAGCACTTACTACAGGCTTAGTCACACAAGCTTTAGCACCCATTTTTAGGGCCCATGCTAAATCTGTCGCTTGTGATTTTCCTGTACAGAGGATTACTGGAATGTGCGCGGTAGCAGCATCTTTGGTCAATGTTCGCGTCACTTGAAAGCCTGTTAAGCCAGGCATTACAACATCACACAAAATTAAATCTGGGTGTTTCGCAGCCACTTTAGTTAAACACTCTTCACCACTTTCTGCACCAATCACGGTATAACCCGCGGTCTCTAATAATTCCGTTAAGAAAAAACGATCAGTTGCTGAATCATCTACTACTAAAATTGTTTCTATTGCCATATTTATTCTGCCTTTTGTGGGTTAGCTCTACTGATTGCAGCATACGTTTGCACTGCATCTAACAATGTTTCTTGTGTGAAGGGTTTGGTTAAATACTGATCAGAACCTACCATGCGACCGCGCGCACGGTCGAATAAGCCATCCTTACTTGAAAGCATGATGACAGGTGTACTTTTGTAACGTGCATTTCTTTTGATGAGCGAACAGGTTTGATAGCCGTCGAGCCTAGGCATCATGATGTCAACAAAAATAATATCTGGGTGTTCGTTTGAAATTTTGGCTAAAGCATCAAAGCCGTCTTCCGCCAAAATGACTGAACATCCTGAATTTTTAAGGAATATTTCAGCGCTACGACGTATCGTATTACTGTCATCAATGACCATGACTTTAATTGCAGACAGCTGCTCTAAAGTCAACTTTTGTTGCAATTCCTTACCTTGCTCTTCTTGACTTGGCTTATTTTGGCTCACCAGCAAGCTCCCTTATTTGTGCGCGGTACAAAGTTATTTCTATTTATTGCTTTAATTGTTTCTTATTGTATCTACAGAATCATCTAATAAGCAATAGGTTTAACAAACATATGCAATATATTAACTTATATAGGTATTATCTAGTTTGCATAAAAATAGATAGATATAATAAAATTATTACAATTACCCATATGGGTAGCATATAATAATTTGTTAACAATTGTTACAAATTATAACAACTATATTAAAAGTACCATAACTGATAATTAAAGCTTGATGTTTAGGGCTAAAACTTAAGGGATGAGCATGATAGTAAAACAAGAGTCTTTGACAGCTAAAATGACATTAAAAGATCTGCCTGCAGCCTCACCTCTGCCCATGGCAAACCTAGTATTGGTGTTTGGCTCAGTGAAACGCTTTGGTGACTCCAAGTTGGAGAGCATATTAAAAGCACGCTATCCTGCAGCACAAGTTATTGGTTGCTCTACTTCTGGTGAAATTTCAGCAGATGGTGTTTTTGATGATAGCTTGCAAATTACTGCAGTGCTGTGGGAAAAAACCATACAGCGTGTGACTCACACCAAAATGACTAACATGCAAAGCTCTTACGAAACCGCTGTCGGTCTTGCGCGCCAGTTGAAATCTGATGATTTAAAAGCTGTACTTGTTTATTCCGACGGACTAAACGTAAACGGTTCTGAACTTTTAGAGGGCTTTAAAAGTGTATTGGGCGATATTCCCCTTATGGGCGGCATGGCTGGTGATGGTTTTAATTTCAGCCAAACCGTGCAAATCTTTAACGAAACCATTTCAAATGGCTTAGTGATTGCCGTTGGTTTATATGGCAAAAATTTAGTCGCCGCTGCTGGCGTAGGTCGAGGCTGGAAGCCATATGGACCACCTCGCAAAGTAACTCGATCAGAAAAGAACGTGGTTCTAGAGCTTGATGGCAAACCTGCCCTACCTCTCTACAATATGTACATAGGTGCACAAACTGCAAAAGGCTTACCAGGCAGTGGTTTAAAATTCCCATTTGCCATCATTGAAGAAGGCAAACGTGATATTGAGAAAATTCGCACGCTATTAGCCATTGATAGCGCTAAAAATAGCCTCACTTTTGCAGGTAATGTAGATGAAGGTGAAACAGTGCGTTTCTGCCAAGCAACCCATGACAGGTTAGTTGAAGGTGCTGGTGATGCGGCGCACCTAGTTACCAACCAAACCAGTACAAATCAAACAGGTTTAGCAATTTGTGTTAGCTGTGTTGGTCGCAAAGGCGTGATGGCAGAATTAGTGGTTGACGAAGTCAAACTAGTCAAACAAATTCTAGGCGCACAAACTGCAATCACGGGCTTTTATTCTTACGGTGAGTTTGCGCCACGTCCAGATACTAGTGATAGCGTATTGCATAACCAAACCATGACCATTGGTTATTTAAGTGAAGATTTATTTGCTTAATTTCAGCATTTACCGATAGCAAAAGACCTTATTAAAACAAGGGATTATGCGTGCAATAATTATCAGACGCTCAGTGCAAACTGGGCGTTTTTGTTTTATGATAGCGGGTCTAGCATTTCTATTCAAAACCCATAAAAAGA
>Ga0208125_100065_pt1 | contig 110154 bp, 100 predicted proteins | sample LakWasM128_HOW14_2_FD_183938 | JGI IMG/M metagenome (GOLD analysis project Ga0208125, IMG submission 183938) | Freshwater sediment methanotrophic microbial communities from Lake Washington under simulated oxygen tension - Sediment Metagenome... | ecosystem: Environmental > Aquatic > Freshwater...
ATTTAAGAGCTCTTTAAATTTAATAAACAAAAACCTAAACGAATAAGAAGGCATTCGCCCAGGCCAATTAAGCCTAATTTTAACGGTTAGCGTCGGCCATTACAAAGCTGTAAGCCGGTTTCGCGCACGCAATCCACCTACATGACGACAGGCTGTCATCGGCGTTGTGCGTATGTGGCGGTTTGCTACGCGAAACCGCCTTACAAACAATCAGCCTACCGCCGCATTTATTTAACCCACACCAACTCATTCCAGCTTGTCGTATAGCTCTGCTACATCCGTTCCGTTCTCGATTTCCAAGTCTTATCAAAACCGGTTGCCGCGACTGAAATTGCCTTCGGAAAGCGCCGGTTAATTTGGTCGATAGCCTTCATTAATTGGCGGTTCTCGGTAGGCAAGCCGTTATCGGCAAAATCGAATAATTCCAGCTGGCCGGGCGATGATTCCGGCTGAATGTGGCTGAGTTGCACGCCGCATTTATGGTAGCCGTAGCCCGCTTTGAATATTTCCTTTAGCAAGCGATTGGCGGTGGCGATGATTGCTCGGCTGTCCTGGGTGGCGGCATCTAGCCCGTAGATTGGCCTAAAGCCCGTAGGATGCGCTAAACAAAGTGAAGCGCATCGTTCGCGATTGATGCGCTTCGTGCCTCGGCAACCGCTCCTGCGTTGCTCTACCTCCTGCGTCCATGCAGTCGTCAGCACATCCTACGGCCCTATATTTCTTGTGTGCAAGATGTCGACCCAAAGATTAGCACCGGGAAATTTATCCGTGAAGAGATTAAGCGTCTGTAAAACTCACAGATGTGCCATAACACCAATAAATCAAGTGTTGGTAGGGTGCGCACTACGTACCCGACATGACTGGATTGGCGGTGCATTATCAAAATAACTTGATAATTATCTAACTATTTTGATATTATTTTCCTCATGAAAAGACTGCGTTTTATCGGCTCCAGCCTGGACGACCTTAAAAATTTCCCTATCGAAGCCCGACGCGAAGCGGGGTTTGAGCTGGATGCCGTACAGCGCGGGGGCATGCCGTCCGACTTTAAGCCGTTGCCGGCGGTCGGCTCCGGTGTGTATGAGATTCGCATTCATGCGCTGGGCGAGTGGCGGGTCGTTTATGTCGCCAAGTTCGATGACGCGGTTTACGTGTTGCACGCTTTTCATAAGAAAACACAAAAAACGCGACATGAAGATATTGAGCTGGCCGCGCGTCGTTATAAACAACTGGGGGAACGCTGATGGATAAAGAACCTGTGATTGAATCATCCGGCAATGTGTTTACCGATCTGGGCTTTACGCCAGAAGAGGCCACACTGTTGACAATGCGCGCCGAGTTGATGGCTCGTTTGCGCGAAACGATTGCTGAACGCGGCTGGACGCAAATTCAGGCAGCCGAGCATTTAGGCATCGGGCAATCGCGCGTTTCTGATTTGGTACGCGGTAAATGGGATAAGTTTAGCCTGGACATGCTGGTCACGTTGGCCACCCGTGCCGGTCGACGGGTTGAATTAACGGCAGCGTGATGGTTAAACAGTCCGATTTTGTTAAACTGGCTGGCGCTGTGCCTCCCGGCATGATTCCGAACGCTGTCGTTGGTAAGCGCGTCATGGATGGGGTCAGTATGCTGCAAGCTTGGCGTGAATACTTGATGCTGACTCAAACCGACATGGCAGAACGCATGGGTATTAGCCAAGCAGGTTACGCGCAGATTGAGGCCGCCAAGCGTCCACGCAAAGCCACGCTGCAAAAAGCCGCCGATGCCTTGGGCATTACGCTGGAGCAGTTGGCGTCTTGAGTTCGTTGGGCTGAGGTACGAAGCCCAGCACTATTCGGCTCCGATCTGAGACGCATTTTATGAGCAGTGTGGGCGGAGAGAAGACTTGACGCACTAAATAAACGTATATACAGTTATTAGCATGAAAAAGAAACTCACCTGGGACGAAACCAAACGGCAAGCCAACCTGAAAAAGCATGGATTGGACTTTGCCGATGCCGGGGAAGTGTTCAAATCGCGTTATCGTTTGGATTTAATGGTCGAGAGAAATGGCGAGCAGCGCCTACAGTCTTTTTCGTATGTGATGAATCGGCTGGCGGTTTTATCCTTGGTTCATTTGGATCGCAACAATACGGTGAGGGTCGTCAGCTTTCGGCCTGCAAGCCAACTAGAATCGGAGATGTATTATGAGTGGCTCGAAAACAACGTCAATGAGTCGTGAGCAAATTCTTGAAGCGTTGAAAACGCCACCACCCGGCGGGTATTACGTTTGGGACGGTGTTGATGAAGATGATCGCCCCGCGACTGAGGAAGAATTACGTGCAGGTATTGCGTTAGCGCGAAGCCGTGGGCGTCCGGCTGGTTCAGATAAAACCCAGATTGCATTGCGTGTTGACAACAGTGTGTTGGAGGCTTTTCGTTCCACGGGTAAGGGCTGGCAAACGCGCATGAACGAGGCATTGAAAGAATGGCTTAAAGAGCATGCGGCGTAGTTCCGGCATGATCCCCAATGCCGTCGTTGGTAAGCACATTATGGATGGGGTCAGCCGTGTGGTCGGGCAACTGCGTTTCGTTGCCTGACAATAGAAGATTCTGCCGCTTTCATTTAACCCACACCAACTCATTCCAACTTGTCGTATAGCTTTGCGACATCCGTTCCGTTCTCGACTTCCAAGTCTTATCAAAACCGGTTGCCGCGACTGAAATAGCCTTCGGAAAGCGCCGGTTGATTTGGTCGACGGTCTGCATTAATTGGCGGTTCTCGGTAGGCAAGCCGTTATCGGCAAAATCGAATAATTCCGGCTGAATGTGGCTGAGTTGCACGCCGCATTTATGGTAGCCATAGCCCGCTTTGAATATTTCCTTTAGCAAGCGATTGGCGGTGGCGATGATAGCGCGGCTGTCCTGGGTGACGGCATCGAGCTTTACGCTGGCCGAGGGCTGGTATTGCGGCTCTTGCGGATTAAACGGGTTGGTTCTGATAAAAACCGTGATGCAGCCGGTCACCGAATGTTGTTTTCTGAGCTTTTCGGCGGCTCTGCTGCAAAACTCGGATAAGGCAGCGGACAGTTCCCGATACTCGGTTAACCGACGGCTAAAGCTGCGGGACACAATACAGCCGTCGTTGTTGCTGAGCACTGCCACCGGCTTGCCGATTAAATCAGGCCGGAATACACGCCCGCTTTGAGTTGCCACTGGCCGTTGTAACGATTCAAACGTTTTACGGTCAGTTCGCCGTTTAAGGCGCAAATGACGATTTTTCCCGGCACCGGTTCAATGGAGCGATCGACGACCAGAATATCGTTGGGATGAATGCCGACGCCAATCATCGACTCGCCTTGGGCGCGAACAAAAAAGGTCGCGGCGGGCTTTTGTACGCGCCGTTTTTTTTTTGCGTTCCAAAATGGCATCTCCCAAGAACGAACTATCATGATGGTCTCAATCAGCTATACCGTGACCTTCGGAGGTTATGTGCTGCACTGGGAGTCGTCATTGGCTGGGAATAAGGTGCCGGAGTTTGACCCGAGGCGCCCGGTTGACGGTAGGACTTCATCATCCAGACTAGAGGCAAGGCCGTGTATAAAGTTCGAGCCGAGGTTATGAGATTCAGCGCGATCCTCAAGGGTGAGTTTTCGGTAGCCTGCGGCTTGCCGATAGTGCCTGGGCGTTTTTTGGAGGTTTGACGCTTGGTGAGTTCGCCAATAATAAATCCGATGCCGCCGGCCAGCAGCAAAGTTGCCGGAGCGGTCATCTGTTGGTGTATCTTCCGAACCAATGTCGTTGTGCGGATGCCGACCTCCTGTTGACGATTCAACACCTGCCGCTCGGCAGCATTGATTTGAGCTGTCAGGGACTTGGGCATCATGATTTCTCCTGGTCGCGGCGCTCTGGAGGCCTGGACCGAAGAGTGCGGAGGGTGGCCGGAAATTGCAGGTAACGGCTTTTGCGGCGTATCACAGCACAGAGAATCAACGAGAGTAACAAATTGAGAACAACGCCAAGCAGTATGGCGCTACTCGCCACGACGCCATGCTCGACCAGCCACAGCACGGCGGCGGCCAGAAGTCCCAGCCATGCGCCGATTAGCAAAACGGCAACCATCACTCCCGCTACGAGCATGGACACCAAACTATCGCCCGCCCGCTGTGTTTCCAGCGCGGCGAGCCGGAAGCGATCATGGCTTAGCTCACGCAGTTCCTGCCATAACGACTGGGCATCTTCGAGCATACCCGAACCTTTTACCGGCTCGCCGCGTGTTGCAGTTGGTCCGGGAGCTTCATCATTTACGGCGTTCGGAGCCATGATGCTTGCCCGTTCTAACGACCGCTTAGCAGTCGGCTCAGCAGAAAGCCTGCCGCTACTGCGATACCCAGCGACGTTATTGGATTGTCGTGAACATAACCGCGGCACTGGTTCATCATTCGTTGCTCGGCACTTTTCAGTTGATCGCCTTTTTCACCCATTGCTTCAGCGGCCTGACTGGTTACACTGGCTATCTTATCGACAACTTCATGTGCGGAATGGGATGCTTTGTCTATAGTTTCCATGATGGTTTCCTCTCTGTTTTGAGCCGCTTGTCATTCGGGTTTATGGTCATTTACGGTCGGACGGGCAGCCGCCGCTTAACAGGCGGCTCAGCAGAAAGCCGCCTGCTATGGCAATGCCTAGTGATGTAACGGGGTTGTCGCGGACATAGCCGCGACAATTTTCCAGTACTTGCTGTTCGACATTTTTTAGTTGCGCTTCTTTTTCGCCAATCGCTTCGGCGGCCTGATTGGCCGCATTGGCGATCTTATCGACAGCCTCATGCGCAGAATGTGATGCGTTGTCTATTGTTTCCACGATGGTTACCTCTCTAGTTTGAGCCGCATGCCAGTTACGGAGTCAAGATTTATAACGTTTAACGGTTGGCCTAGCATCGGCTCGATAGACGGCCCAGAACAAAGCTGACCGCCGCCGTGATAAGTACAGACGTTATGGGATTATCGCGGACATAACCGCGACAATTTTTCATCAAGTGCTGTTCGGCATTCATCAGTTGTTCGCCTTTTTCGCCCAGTGTTTCAACTGCCTGATGGGTCGTACTGGCGATCTTGTCGTAAGCCTCATTGGCCAGATCAGCTGCTTTGTCTATAGTTTCCATGATAGTTTCCTGGTTTATTTGAGGCGCATGTCGTTCTTGACCGAATGTACGCCTTTAACGTTACGGGCAATTTCGATCGCTTTGTTAATATCGGCACGCGAAGTCACGAAGCCGCTCAATTGAACTACGCCCTTGAAGGTTTCAACATTGATCTCGGCGGAGCTTAAGCCAGGCTCATTCAATATGGCTGCTTTAACCTTGGTGGTGATAACACTGTCATCAACATACTCGCCGGTTCCCTCGTGCTTTTCCGTCGATGCGCAACCTGCGGCAGTCAGTAATGTCAAGGCCAAAAAAAATGCGGAAAAAATTCTAATTAGGTATTTCATGATTAAATCTCCAGTTGGTGTCTATTTCAGTAGGCTGAAGAAGCCCTTTGATAGCTTCGACAGGTTTAGGACAGGCGGTCTACCGAGATAGCTTTAAAATACAAAAAACAAGCCGACTATGATTCGACTTACGATCAGGTGCTGTTTTAGCAACCGATTACAGGTCCCGCGTCGAATACTCGACAGAAACCTTAAAGACACTTTAGCTGCAAAGTTTGCTGTAGTCGGTACGGTAGAGCACATACCGGCAGTGTGGGCACTTTAAGGAACGCGTACTAAATAACTGATGTTACGCAGTTAGTCGAATTTCGACCGCTTTAACATTAAGGCGTCGCTAGCGCGACACTTGGTTGAATCGGGTTGTCGCACCCGAAGGCGAGTTACTTTCTTTTGCTTCGCCAAAAGAAAGTAACCAAAGAAAAGGCGACCCGGTTACCGCTTACTTCCTGCGCTCCTCACTTTTATCGAGGGTCAGCAGAAGGGGCTCCTGCCCCTCTGCTGACGCGCGGCATCCCTGCCGCGCCCCTAACGGGCTGTTCTCGATAAAAGCTCCGGTGCTCGGCGCGGCAAACGGGAGAAATACCATCCGTGCGTAACATCAGTAAATAACTTGAACAGCTTGCACCCTCTCCCTTCGGAAGAGGGTTGGGGTGAGGGGATAAGATGCTCAAGTTATTTTGTGCATGTTCCTAAGCTGTAATTTTCATGAAAACCTCTCCACTTTAGTTCGTCAGTGTCGACACCTCTCATGGCTGCTGTGTTGGTCACCATGTCAGCCAGCGCCGCAGCAGCCATTGGATTTTCGGCGTCAGGCGTGTGCGGTTGTAGGCGTCCGCAGCTTTCTTGATCGCTTCAGCCTGGGTCGGATAGGCATGGATGACGTGGGCGAGGGTACGCAGTCCGATTCCCGCAACCATCGCCAGCGTGATCTCGTTGATCATATCGCCCGCATGACGGGCGACGATTGTCGCGCCGAGTATCCGGTCCGTTCGCTCCTTGACGTGGATTTTCACGAAGCCTACCTCCTCGTCGTCGGCGATAGCGCGGTCCACGTCGTGCATCGGGATGGTGAAAGTCTTCACCGGGATGTCCCGCTCGCGCGCCTGCCGCACATAAAGCCCGACATGAGCGATTGCCGGATCGGTGTAGGTGCACCACGGAATCGTCAGTGCACTCAGACGCTGACGGCCGAGGAACAGCGCATTCTGAACCACGATGCGCGCCGATGCGTCGGCGGTATGGGTGAACTTGTGCTCCAGGCAGGCATCGCCGGCGGCATAGATGCGCCGGTTGCTGCTGCACAGGAAATCATCGACCCGGATGCCGGTGATAGTGTCGAAATCGACGCCGGCGGCTTCCAGATTAAGGCCGTCGACATTCGGTATCCGGCCTGTGCCGACCAGAATGGCATCGACCGCTACCGTGATGGTGTAGTCGTCGCTGACTAGATCGACGAGTTTCTGCCCGCCTTCCACGCGTATGTTGACGGCTCGGGTGTTCAGGCGCACCTCGATGCCGTCGCGCGCAAATGCATCCGAAAGGAGCTGTGCGGCGTCGCGCTCTTCCTTGGGCAGGAACAGCGGTTTTTCCTGGGCAATAATAGTCTGTGCTCCGAAGCGGCAGAACGCCTGCGCCAGCTCGCAGCCGAGCGGGCCGCCGCCGATGACCAGCAGGCGGCGTGGCAGCTCGGTCAGGTCGAAGATGTTCTCGTTAGTCAGATAATCGGTCTTGACGAGGCCGGGAATACACGTTGTGTTCGGTCGTGCGCCCGTGGCGATAAGCGCCTTTTTGAAGCGCAGTTTCGTGCCATCCACGGCCAGCGTATCGGCTCCGGTGAAGTACGCCTGGCCGAAGAAGACATCCACGCCAGCCGCAATCAGCCGGTGCACCGAATCGGAGCGGCTGATGCGGGCGCGAATACCGCGCATGCGCTCCATCACCGCAGCAAAGTCAACGCGGATATCGCCTGGGATTTGCGCGCCATACTGCTCGGCATTGCGCATCTCGGCATACAGCCGCGCCGTGCGGATGATCGCTTTCGACGGCACGCAGCCCACATTCAGGCAGTCGCCTCCGAGCAGGTCGCGCTCGATCAGCGCGACCTTCGCGCCCAGTGCCGCTGCGGCGTGCGCCGCCACAAGTCCTGCGGTGCCGGCACCGACGACCACAAGGCTGTACCGGCCTGCCGGCTGCGGATTGCGCCATCCGGTTGGATGCACGTTGTCCAGCCGCTCGCGATCGTGCGCGTCCGGTGGGGCTGTCGAGTAAAAGGCGTTGTGCTGCTGCATGGTTGTGATCCTTGAATAAACCTAAAAACCGCAGTTAGTCCACGAAAAGCACGAAAGACACGAAATAAATCATTATGTTGTATTGGCTTGTCTATTCACCCTTTGGGTGATGACTTGCAGTTTGGTATCTCTTTGAAAATTTTCGTGCTTTTCGTGTTTTTCGTGGATGAAATGATTTTTCTAGGATAAAGGAAGCGGCTAAAGCCAGCCGCCGCGGAATCCGGCGCGCCGTAAACCGGCGTGGACATAGGGACAGTCCCGCATCAGCCGCCAGATCAGTTGGGTGCGATGGTTTTCGATCATCAGTACCACGATGCCCTGGTCTAGCCCGAAGTGGCCGGCTGAAACCCAGGCGCTACAGTCGGCAGTGGCGAGAGTCGGATTGAAACTGCTGGTGTACCGCTGGGCGGATAGCATCTCGGGATAACGTTGCAGCATGTTACGTACGGCGCATAAGGCAATCTCGGGCGCGAACGGCAACGATGCCAGCGCCGCCCATCCGCTGAGCGTTCCGTCATCGGGCCCGTACGGCACGCCACGCGCGGCATAGCCGAATAAGCGGCGCCGCTCGTCGGCCAGTTCGGGCAGCAGATTGCTCGGGCCATCACAGGCCGTCAGGCCCCAGCAGCTTTCGTCATAACCGGCGAACCTGTTCGGGTTGCGCCGCGCGTACTCGCGCTGAACCTCGATTGCTCGTCGGCTGTTCTCGAAATAGTCGCAACGCTTCTCGCGCATGAAGCGATCCCGGATGCCGCGAAAATCGATCCATGCGTGAGAGAATTGGTGCATGAACAGTGGGCCCGCATACAGGTAATCGTAGCCGTACAGATGTTCCCATTGGTAGGTTGCCGTCCAGGCCTCGTAGCTGTCGTCCTTGAGCGGATGCGTCGGCGAGCCCATCGCGAGAACGTATAAGACGATAGACTCGTTGTAACCATCCCAGCCGTAGTGCAGGAATCCGCATTCCGGCTTCCAGCCTTGTCTGATCGTTGCAGCTCCACCCTGTGACCATCGCCAGTCGACGCGAAGGTATAGCATCTCGACGAGTTCGCGCAGTTCGGTTTCCTCCGGCGTATTCGCGGTGAAGTACATGCTTGCGGTCAGCGCCCCGGCAAGCAGCAGCGCGGAGTCGATCGTCGACAGCTCCGAGCGCCAGACGCGGGCGCCGGTGTGCATATCGAGAAAGTGGTAGTAGAAACCCTTGAAGCCGGTCGCCTCCGGGCTGCCGCTTTGATCGCTGTCACGAAAGAAACGCAACACGGAAAGACTGCGTTCGACCGCGTCGGTCCGCGCCATCCAGCCGCGCTCCACCGCCAGCGGATAAGCCGACAGGGCGAACCCGACGACGGCAATGCTGGCCGGCGAATTCCCGCGCGAGGTGTCGGCGATCAGTCCATTGTCCGGATTTACGGCTTGCAGGAAGTAGCTGAACGCGGCACGCTGAAGCTGGTCGAGCCTCTGCTCGTTGCTCATGCATCTGGTTTCGGGATTGAGGTCTTAGCCGGCAACCGCCCTTTGAGATCCTTGGCAGTGAACGGACCCGGCTCGGCGATCAATTGGCGAGCGGCTTCCACCTGCTCCCACACATTCCACAGCAGTACGCCCCGCACGCGGCCGTTCTGTAAGTAGTAGATGACGCCTTCCTCGTTGGGTCGCTTCCAGTCGGCAAAAGTTTCCAAACGCGAGTCCAGTTCGCCCACGGCTTCGTATCCCAAATCGAACATATCGGAGTAAAAGAAGGGCAGGTGATGATAAGGCTCGGACTTGCCGGCCATGTTCCGCCCCGCCAACCGGCCCATGGCATTGGCATTGTCCTCGTGCTCGACCCGGATGCGCTTTCCCAACGCAGGGTTGTAGAATGCGGCAACGTCTCCTGCCGCATAGATGTCGGGAAGGCTGGTGCTCAGGAATTCGTCCACGACGACTCCGTTTTCCACCTCAAGCCCCGCGGATTGAGCGAGTTCGACGTTCGGCGTGATGCCGACTCCCGCCACCACGCCGTCCACTACGATTTCCCGGTTAGTACGCGTTTTCAAAACATGTTGGTTGCCGCGAGTTTCCAAACCGACAATCTCTTCGCCTGCCAATATCTCAACGCCTTTTTGCCGGTAGAAGTCGGACACAAACTGAGCGAGAGGGCCCGGGAATATGCGATCTACAATAGCTTTGTCGGGGAAAATCATCACCACTTCTTTCCCGTTCATAGCCAGCGCCGCCGCGACCTCCGAACCGATAAACCCGCCGCCGATGACGGCAAACCGCCGCCCCGTTTCGGTAAGCGTACGAAGACGCCGGTAGTCCGGCAGGGTGCGGAAGTAGATGATATGGTCACCGCCGAACGGCAGGCGTCGCGGCTTGCCGCCCGTAGCCAACAAGAGTTTTTGATAGGTGAAAACGTCTCCCTTGTCGTCCACAACACGTTTTTGCTGGGGAAAAATTTCTTTGACGGTACGGCCAAGGTGAATCTCAACGCCTTTGTTCTCCGTCTTGCGCCAGATGACGTCCAAGGGCTTGCCCTTCCAAAGCGACTTTGACAGAGGAGGGCGGTCATACGGAGCGTCGAGCTCCGCGCTGATCAGCCCGATGCCGCCGGTTGAATCGACTTCGCGGATGCCATCCACCGCGGCGGCTGCGGTCATACCGCCGCCGATGATCAAATAGGGGTAGTTCGTCATGGTTGGAGTCTCCTGTCTTGTACTTACTCTTTCCAGAGTTGCTGTTCGGACTCGCGTAGCGCCCTTACAGATTGAGAAGAAATTGTCCATTACACACAGAATGTTGTCTGTACGCTGACGTACGTAAAGCGGAAAAAAGGGCATTGAGCCCAATATAGCCGGAGCAGCCCGGCGCTGAATGATTTTTTGGACAGCTTGATGATGACCATCACCAGAATGCCGACCATTGTTTATTTTCACATTCCTCCGTTTATGCATAGGTTAGTTTGAGCCATCATTGCCTCACCTTCCGTCTAATGGATCATCGTTGCCACAGGACGTGAGCCGCTTCCAATGGAATCGCAACACCGTCGCAGTGCGGTATTATTCGCGCCGTATAGTCCGTTGCGGGGTGGGTCGCAGATACAGTCACGCTGTAGTAAACGTAGCCGTCCGACGCATCGGCCGGCTGCCGCGCGCGTTTCATATCCACTCGCTCGGGTGCGTTACCGTCAATGCCGTTAGCATAAAGCTCGACTCGCACTGCCCCTGGTTTAAGGTCATCGAGATACACTTAAACTTCAAATAGGTGTTGCTCGCCGTCAGTCTCAACCTTAACTTCTCCGAAGTGTAGCGCGGCCCATTTCAGTTCCAGACTCCGCTGCCATTCGACTATTTGCCTGCCGATTGCGCCTTTATTGGCAATGCGCAATTGGTAGGCTGTCGCAGCCGGGAGGTAATGTTGCTCGGTGTATTCGCGCACGGTGCGGTTGCCTGAGAAACGCGGGGTCAATTGCGCCATGCTTTCCCTCATCCGCGCCACTCAGCCGGTAGGAATGCCCCGTTCATCGGTAGTGTAAAACTCGGGGATCACTTCGTGTTCAAGCAGGTCGTAAAGAGCCTCGGCTTCGATCACGTCCCAGGCAGGATCGTGGTCGTGTTCCTGGCCGTCCCCCAACGCCCAGCCCACTTCCGGCGAGTAAGCTTCCGCCCACCAGCCGTCCAATTCCGACAGATTGAGGCCGCCATTGACCAGCACCTTCATGCCGCTGGTTCCGCATGCTTCCCAGGGCCGCCTTGGCGTGTTGATCCAGACATCCACGCCTTGCACCAACTGCTCAGTCAAATGCATGTCGTAGTCACTGAGGAAGATCACATGAGGGCGCGCCTCGGGGCGTTGGATGAAATGAGTCCATTGCTGGAGACACCGTCTATAGAACCACCCAGGGATTCTGCGTGAGTTCCCATAGTTCCGGATCAAGTTGCCTCCAGACCTGGTCGGTGGCATGGCTCCATGACCAGCGCATATCCAGTGCCAGCTCCGCCAGGGCATCGAATCCCTCGACTTCGGTGGGCAAAAGGCTGTATATCGGGTGGCTGACACGGGTTTGTTTGCTCATGTTTTCTCCTTCATGACCAGAAAATACTTTAGCTGCAAAACTAACTTTAGTCGGTACGGTAGAGCAAATAAAGGCAGGGGCTATGGGCTTGTAATAATCTATTCCTTCACATAGTTAACACCGCTATGCCAAATCGATCAAGGTTGTTGGGTTGGAAAAAATCAGGCTATCTTTTTATAACGTACAGATTTAACGTAGATAAGATTCTAAGTACGGTGCGACCAGTCCTGAGTCGCACCGATCAGCATGCTGGGCGCGTTTAGCGCACGAACAACGCAATCAGAATGATGATGGGAATGGGGATGCCGAGAAAGTACAAAAGTATTGAGCGCATTGTTTGTCTCCTTAAGTAAGGTAGTTGTATGAGTAATTACATGTCGCGCTGCCGACCGCCATAAGTAGCCGCAAAGCTGGCGACGAATGCACCGATGAGCAACGAGATGAAAAGCCACAGCGACGCATAGATAAAAGCTTTGCGTGCGGAGTCGGCAGCTTCCTTAGCCGCGGTTTCCGCTTCACGTAGTTTGGTCTGTACGCGGGCATAGGTATCAAGCACTCGCTTCTCTGCGTCCAGTTCTGTCAGGCCTGTGCGCTGCGCGACAATCTGACCGACATACCTAGTGTCGTCAGCGGGCAGAGGGTCCGTGCGTATGCTGTTCATGAAGATGCGGGTAACTTCGGACCTGGATGCGGCAGTGATCGGTTCCAGATTTTCCAGGTTATATCTTGGCATCGCGCCGCTTTCATCAGGAGCCGAGGCCGTTGCGGCCGCGTTGATGTCCTTTCGGAACAGCAAATCCACGAAGTACCCCATCGGTTCACCGTTGTGGTACTTTGTCATATCGGACCCGACCGTCGCCGTATTGCCCGTCGTGACCACCGCCGCAGTAGCCGCGACGCCCCCAGCCTGAATTCCACCGCTGACGATCGATCCAATCACCGAAGTGAGCAGCGCGGCGGTTGCAAGTGCGGCGATCGCCCAGGACAGGAAACCGTGAGCGGTGTCGCGGAAGTAGACCTCGTCCGTATGCACCGAAACCCACCTTGTTCTCAGTCTGCCGGCGAGGTAACCACCCATTCCGGAAGCAACGAGTTGCGTAAAGGTCAACCACAGTATGGACGATACGCCGAAGGTGGTTGCACTTACGCCGCTGTATGCCCAGGGTGACACCGAGGACAGGCCTAAGCCTGTTCCCAACATTAAAAGGATCAATGCCAGGGCTGCTGTTGCCGCGGCACCCGCCACTATGGCGCTCCACGACACAGCGCTTGCATTGGCCTGCATGGATTCGGGATAGATGCCTGACAAGGGTCGTTCACACCCGAGTTCGTCAGCGGCTGGATCAGTAGGAAAGGTCATGATGAGTCTCCATAAAGTTGATTTTGAAACAGTATCGCGCGAATTTCCGCCACGTATCTGTACGGCATCGTACATAACGATGAATAAATTACTCCGTCAGACGCCGGGCAGTCCCTGTCTGGAAGCCAACGTCAATCGTGATCACACGATATGGGCAATTGGACGGGTTCATCGCGCTCGTTGACCACGGTCCCAATCAGCAACCACTTAAGGCCTTATGTACGATAGCGTACAGACCTCGCCTGACCTTGTCGTTAATATCCGATGTGAGTTTTCAGCTCACCGCGCTTGACCCAAAGAGAAGTTTTTCTCTAACGGGAGTGCCGCTAGGTCACTGGGGCGCTTTTAAAAACACAATACTTTAAGGAATAACCCATGAAAACGACAAATGAATACAGGCAAAATATTTTAACGGATAGAGTTATTGTGATTGCCTGTTTATCCGCTGTTCTCGGGCTGGCGGGTTGCCAACAAGAAGGCTCAGCAGAAAAGGCAGGGAAAAAAATCGATCGTGCGGCTGAAAAGGCTGAGCAAAAGATTGATCAAACGACAGAAAAAGCAAAAAAGGAAATTGAAGGCGCAAAGGAGTCGGTAACCGAAAAAACCGGAACAGCGGGAGAATACATCGATGACTCGGTTATTACCGCAAAGGTTAAGGCGGCAATTTTAAATGATCCCTTGCTTAATACATCCCATATCGAGGTGACTACAGACAAAGGCGTAGTGAAATTGAGCGGCACGGTTGATTCCGAACCCAGCATCGGCAGAGCGATGGAAGTGGCCGGTAGCCAGAAGAATGTGAAATCAGTGCAAACTGACCTGACTGTAAATGCGAGTCTACCGAGTAAATAATGATGATTTATTGTCGATTTATAACTGTTTGGGCATTTATGCTGATGCCTGTATCTTTTGCTTATGCTACAGCTCAGGATGACATTTACATTGCCGGTTATGCCGCTGGTGTGTTGAAGCATAGTTTAAAGCTTGATATGCCGCCATTAATGGTACGGGATGGTGTAATTACTTTGCCGGTAGGTAGCCTGGAAGCTGCTGACCGAGCCAAAGCGGTACAGTTGTTATGGGAAATCCCTGGAGTGAATGCTGTAAAGACATCGGAATCCACAAGCCAACAGCGTGAGAGTCCCAGCGCAAACGCTGCTCAGGTTTCCGGTAATGAGGCAGTGCCTGCAGCTGAATCGGCCCCATTGCCAACAGGATTTCTACCTAAGGAACAATTATTCAAGCCATTATTGGCAGATACGCGTTGGGCTCATTTCTCGGCCGCTTACCGCAATTACCAAAGCAAAAATTTTGATGGGATAGATATTGCCTCTGTCAGCTTCGGTGAAACTATACCGTTTTATCGCAGTAACTTCGGGCAATCCACTGCACAATGGGAAGCAGGACTTCAAGCCGGGGTCTTTAGTGACTTCAATTTGAATGCCTCATCCTCTGATCTTATCAACACCGATTTTATTGCGGCAGCCTATTCAAGTATGCGTGCCGGTCAATTTTCAGCTTTTGGCCGCCTTTATCATCAGAGTTCACATCTTGGCGATGAATTTCTACTGCGCACTAAACTTGAGCGGGTGAACCTTAGTTATGAAGGCGTGGATCTGAAACTCTCTTATGAACTTCCTTATGGCGTACGTTTATATGGTGGCGGGGGCGGTCTGTTCCATAAAGAACCTTCGGCGCTTAAAGTGTGGTCGGCGCAATACGGCATTGAGTTTCGAAGTCCTTGGCGCATGGATTTTGCATCAATGCGGCCTATCGTTGCGGCTGACATCAAACATTATGATGAAAATAACTGGAGTACTGATGTATCAGCCAGGGCGGGCGTTGAGTTTGAAAACTTACAAGTATTAGGCCGGAAGCTTCAAATTCTTGTGGAATACTATAACGGCTTCACTCCTAGCGGTCAGTTTTATAAAGAGAAAGTGGAATATATTGGTTTGGGTGCGCATTACCACTTCTAATCGAAGAGATGGGGATTAGTGTCGGCCTGTAAACGACAGACACTAATCCGGCACACGAAAATGCAGGCATAGAAAAGTCGGGTTTTTAATGCCGAATTGAAACATATTAGCCGCGTCAGGATATTGCTAGAATGTGGACCTCGCCTAGTCCAGGAGTGTTAACGATGCGCCGCCTGCAAATAAAGCATGTAACCACTTACCAATACGCTGAACGCGTAACGCTATTGCCGCACAAATTGCTATTGCGTCCCCGTGAAGGCCATGAAATCCGTATCGAATCGGCTGAATTGATTATCTCTCCCGCCCACCAACTGCAATGGCAGCGCGACGTGTACGACAATGCCGTGGCTCAGGCGACTTTTACTAAGCAGGACAATCGACTCTCGATCGACAGTCTTCTCATCCTTCAGCACTATGATAGCCGGCCATTAAATTTTCTGGTGGCCGATTACGCGGTGTTATTTCCCTTTCGGTACGATGCCGCAGAATGCATGGATTTGGGGCCTTACCTGTCAGTGAACTTCGATCAAGATATACCGCTATTGAGCGCCTGGTTGCGGCAATTTTGGCGCTCCGGCCAAGTCGTAGAAACTTATCTTCTGCTGGAATGGATTAATAAAGCGATTGCGAGCGGATTCACCTATCAACAACGTGAGGAACCGGGCGTTCAGACGCCTGCGACGACTTTGACCCGGCGCGCAGGTTCCTGCCGTGATTTTGCAACCTTGTTCATTGATGCCTGTCGTTTTTTAGGCTTGGCGGCGCGCTTTGTCACCGGCTACCAGTATTCGCCCACCCTTTTGCCCGGCCAGGGCTCAACCCATGCGTGGTCGGAAGTTTACCTGCCCGGCGCCGGTTGGAAAGGATTCGACTCCACGTCCGGCCAAGTTGTCGGCAACGACCATATCGCGGTGGCCGTGAGTCGTCATCCCGAATTGGTGCCGCCTGTATCCGGCTCGTTTATAGCCGCCACCCACCAATCGCCGCTAATGAGCGTAGTGGTGGAGGTGGCTGAAATTCCTGCGTAGCGCCATCTTCCTCTGGGATACGCACGATTGCGTAATATCGGGGGAGCTGCGCGGAGGAACATCGAGACCGGTTCAAGATGGAGAAAAAGACCTTCGTATTCGGCTGCGGGAAGGGCACCAGGACGATGGTTTTGGTGAGGTCTATGTGAAGCGGACATACGTCACATTCAGGTGTCAGCACCGTCGGTTTGGCCGTGACCAGACACCCCAGGCTGTTTTTTCAGGAGTTCAATGCCGATGGGTTTAAGACCGCATGGCTGAGCTTGTCATTATTACTTCGTGGTATGAATCACTTTGGACCAACAAGCGAATTTGACGACAATCAAAGAGATAGAGCGTAACATAACATCCTGCTTTTACGCCTGAACGGGGCAGTAACATCAGGGTGATCGCCTTAGACTTTTTGATTTATCGGAGAATCAATCAGTTGTGCTTTGCTTGCAAATTGATTCCGATGGTTTGATGGTTTTATGTGTCTGTTTTTGACTTGTTTGTTATTTTAATGCGCTTCCTCCGGTAGCGACATGCGCCGTTCAGGTGGTGGTTTTCACTGGAGAATACGCATTTATTCAACAACGCCATCATGAACTACGATACATCACTGAGATTTTTATGACGACACTACTTTGGCTACAAACCGGTTCCTGCGGCGGCGACACCATGTCGATTCTATGCGCGGACAGCCCATCACTGGAAGAACTCATTGATGAATACAGCATCGAGATGCTCTGGCAACCGTCCCTTTCCATAGAACCGACGAGTAAACTGGATACGTTGATCGAGGCGATTATCGCGGATCAGCAAGCCCTCGACATTTTATGCATTGAAGGCAGTATCATCACCGGCCCCAATGGCTCAGGCATGTACGATCCGTATCGCGGGCGTTCCAAAATGAGCCTGGTCAGTGAACTGGTCGAAAAGGCTGAATACGTAGTCGCTTTGGGTACATGTGCGTCATACGGCGGTGTCCATGCCGCGCCGCCCAACCCGACCGACTGTCTCGGCTTGCAGTTCGACAAGCAATCTCCGGGCGGGTTATTGCCGATCGAATGGCGATCTCGCAAAGGTCTGCCGGTCATCAATATCTCGGGTTGCCCCGCTCACCCCAATGCGATGACCAAAACCTTGGCTATGCTGGCTTCCGGACTTCCACTGGAACTCGATCATCTTAACCGCCCCAAGGCCTTTTTCAATAGCACCGTGCATCAGGGCTGCACCCGCAACGAATATCATGAGTACGACGTAGAGGACACCGAGTTCGGCGATAAGGGGTGCATGTTCTTTAATCTGGGTTGTCAGGGGCCGGTCACGATGGCCACTTGCAATACCGAACTCTGGAATGGCCGCAGCAGCAAGACTAGGGCAGGGGTGCCGTGTTTCGGCTGCACTTCCCCCGACTTTCCGCTGGATCAGGACCTGTTCCTCACCGAAAAAATCGGCACCATTCCGCTTCATCTGCCGTTGGGCGTAGAACGGGCCAATTACATGGCCTACAAAAGCCTGGCCCACGATGCGGCTCCCGACCGGCTGCTGAACAAGAAGATGGATACTTAACCATGGCCAGACGAACCATCCAAATCGACCTTAACCGGGTCGAAGGCGATCTCGATTTCCAGCTGGAACTGGAAGACAACAAAGTCGTCGATGCCCGTTGTATCGGCTCCCTCTATAGGGGGTTCGAACAAATCCTCATGAGCCGTAAGCCCAAGGACTCTCTGGTGATTACGCCCCGCATCTGCGGCATCTGCGGTACCGCGCAATTAAATGCCGCGGTGCTTGCGCTGGAACATATCGGGCGAATCCCCGTGCCGCCCACGGCCATTCGCATCCGCAATCTGTGCTTGATGGCCGAGACGGTACAAAGCGATCTGCGGCAATCTTTTATGTTTTTTACTGCCGATTTTTGCCATTCCAAATACGTCGATCGGCCGTTTTATGAAAAAGCGCGGGCCGCTTTCCTGCCGTTTAAGGGCTCCGTTCACCGCGGCGCTCTCGAACATTCGCGTCATATCGTCGAAATTATCGCCCTGTTTGGCGGCCAGTGGCCGCACTCGTCTTATATGTTGCCGGGCGGTGTGACGACTCCTGCGAGCTCTCGCCATATTATCGACAGCCTGTCCATCCTCAACAAGTTGACCCGATGGTTTGAACAGGCCATCATCGGGACAGACCTGGATGCTTGGCTGGCAATACAATCCGCCGACGAATTCTTTAGCTGGCTGACGGCGAAGGATGCCCATGCCGACAGCGCCATCGGACTGTTTACGCTGATGAGCCGCGACATAGGCCTGCACAACACGGGGTTCGGCACTCCGCATATGATCAGCTATGGCGCTTATGACGACCCGGACGATGCAGGGACTTTCCCTCCGCATCGCAAGCACTTGTTCAGAGCCGGTTTCCTCAATGGCGATACCGGCGACATCGAGCCTTTCGAGCAAGCCGAGATTACCGAGCATGTACGCTATTCCTGGTTCCAGCCATACTCGGGTGGACGCCATCCGTTTCAGGGACAAACCATCCCTGATTACCAACCCCATTCCGACCGCTATACCTGGTGCAAAGCGCCGCGCTACCAAGATAAAGTCGTGCAAACCGGCCCGCTGGCAGATGCGCTAATCGACGGCGAGCCGCTGATCCGCTCGTTATATCAGGCGGAGGGGGGCAATGCCTGGCTGCGCCAGTTCGCTCGCTTACACCGTACCGCCCGGTTGCTGCATAAAATGCGCGAAACGCTACGCGAGCTGGCCGCACAGCCTAACGCCCCGCACATGATCTCCCCCGACGAGAAAGAAATCCCCGACGGAGAAGGCTTTGGGTTGGTAACGGCGGCGCGCGGCGCACTGGGGCATTGGGTGCAAATCACCAACGGCGTTATTAGCCGCTATCAAGTCGTTACGCCAACCGCATGGAATGCATCGCCCAAAGACAGCGAAGGCCGACACGGCCATTGGGAAAGCAGTTTGATCGGTTTGACTGTCGACGATCCCGACGACCCGGTGGAAATCGGCCATATTATCCGCTCCCATGATCCTTGTCTGGTCTGCACCGTGCATCTACTCGACACGGGCAAACGCATCACCGTATGGCCCTAAGCTATGGGTACGCGCCACATTGTTTGTTTCGGTAACGAACTGCACGGGGACGATGGCTTCGGCATCCGCGTCTACGCGCAGCTCTGCCGGTTGACGTGGCCCAAAGATGTCGAGGTGTTCAATGCAGGCATTGCCGGACTCAATGCGCTCCGGTTTCTTGAGGATTGCTGTCAGGTGATTCTGGTCGATGCCCTGGCCAACTTCGGGAATGTCGGAGAGGTTTTCCTGTTAAGGCCGGAAGACTTGGCCGACAGACCCGAGCAGCTCACCGGTCATGGTCTGGGGATCCCGTATTTGCTGGAGGCTCTTAAAGTCATCAGGGAACCGCAGCCGGATATTTTGATCGTGGGTGTCGAAATAGCCGCCGTCAACCCCTTTTCTCCCGGTTTGTCCGATAAAACCGAGCGGGCCGTACCCCAAACCGTCCAATTGATACGAGGTCTCTTGTCGGAATGAGCCGTCAAAATCCAAATTTTCGCGATGCCGTTGTCGAATCGGTAACATTCCTCGACTCGACTGCTCCGCCGCGTTGGAAAGGCCGCGTACAGTTACCCGGCGAGCATCGTCCTATCGATATTCTGATTTTCAATCTTCAGGGCGAATTTCAGGCCGTCCCAGCCCTTTGCCCTCATGAAGGTTGCGATCTGACGCATTGTCCGCTACTCAATGAAAACATCCTTGTTTGTCCGGCGCATAGCCGACGCATCGATTTGAAGGTTTCCGAGCTCTGCGTCAAAGAACTCGACGGTCAATTTTTGGTGTCCCTGAATACAACCAGTCTGTTTGAAACGGCTGAAAATCGAACCGAAATTACCTCCGGCAGCGAGGGTTTCGAAACAGTGCTGCAACTGCGGGAGGAAATCGACAAGTTACGGCTCGCCACTCTGAAACAGGAAAAGCAAATTCGCGTCATCACCCAAAGCATGGATGCCATGCTCAGCGAGTCGGAACAGCAAAAGCTAAAACTCAAAGAAAAGGTGCATCAGCAGCAGGCCTTAAGTCGCTTTGTTGACCGCGTTATGGATACTATTGACGATCTCCTGGTCGTCATTGATACGGAAGGCCGGATTCTCCGGCTGAATACGGCGGTGGAGCGCGAACTCGGGCTCACCGAAGCTGAATTATTGGGAACCGGCATCGACGAATTGCTGACTCCCCTCGAACAACAGCACCTTGCAGGGCAATTGCCGGGTTTGCCCTGGTCGATCCGGTCCGTGCTGTTGGAAACCATCCGGCTTAACGGATATTACGCCGGTGAACATGAGCTCCTGGGCAAAAACAGGGACAACGCAAAATCCATCTACTGGCTGAAGAGCAGTTTGCTGCATTCGGAGCAGGGAAAGCTGGAAGGCGCCGTTGTGACTGCCTTGAACATCACCGAATTGAAAAACCGGGAGACCCAACTGCAATTGAGCGCCAAAGTCTTCGAAAATAGCAGCGAGGCGATTTTTATCACCGATCCGCAGGGCACCATCATGGAGGTCAATGCAGCATTCTGTTCAATCACCGGCTATGAGCGTTCCGAAGTGCTGGGCCGAAACCCCCGGGTATTGAAATCAAAACTGCACGATAAGCCGTTTTATAAACGCCTATGGCGATCGCTATTGGATGAGGGAGGATGGAAAGGAGAAATCTGGGATCGCCGAAAAAACGGCGAATTCTGCCCGATGCTGCTCAGCATTAACGCCGTCACTGATAAGCTGGGCGAGTTAACGCATTATGTGGCGATCTCCACGGACATCAGCCACCAGAAACAAACGGAACGGGAACTCAAACAGTTGGCGTACTACGATGTACTCACCAGTCTACCCAACCGGTCTCTGTTCAAGAATCGATTTGAGCACGAAATCTGTTTGGCAGAACGTAATAATACCCGTCTCGCCTTGTTTTTTCTTGATCTGGATCATTTCAAGAACGTCAACGATACGCTCGGTCATTGGGCCGGCGACTGTTTATTGCAGATCATCTCAACGCGTATTCAAGGCTGCTTACGCAAAACAGACACGGTTGCCCGTATGGGCGGAGACGAGTTTACCATCATCCTGCCCGGTTTAACCGGCATTACCGATGCCACCGAGCTTGCCCGAAAACTGATTGATGCCATGACCAAACCGGTGCAAATTAAAGATCACACGGTTTTCGTCGGCGTCAGTATCGGCATCGCCATTTTTCCCGATGACGGCAATGACTTCTACACCCTGACCAAGCACGCGGATACCGCTATGTACGCGGCCAAAGCGAAAGGCCGAGGCCTGTTTCAGTATTATGAAGCGGGCATGAACGAGGCGGCACATCAGCGATTATTACTGGAAAACGCATTGCGCTTGGCCATAGAGCGGGAAGAGTTCCAGCTTTATTACCAGCCCAAGGCCGATAGCAGTTTAAGCCGAATAACCGGCGCCGAAGCGCTGATCCGCTGGAGACGTCCCGGCTTCGGTATTATACCGCCGGACCGCTTCATCGCTATCGCCGAGGAAACGGCTTTAATCATTCCGCTCGGGAAATGGATACTGAAGACGGCCTGTTTGCAAGCCAAGATATGGGTCAATCAACTGCCAGGTTTCCGGCTCGCTATCAATTTATCGCCCCTGCAACTTCTGGCCGATGATTTTATCGTCGTCCTTGATCGCATTCTGGCCGAAACCGGTACCAAGCCGGAATGGATTGAATTGGAAGTGACAGAAGGTCTGATTATGCTCGACATCGTAAAAGCGACCGAACGATTGCATCAAATCCGGGAACGCGGTATCCACGTCGCGATGGACGACTTCGGTACCGGCTATTCGTCTTTATCCTATTTGCAAAAATTGCCTATCCATACGCTTAAAATCGATCGATCGTTCATCATGGCTTATACCAATGACCCCGCCTCGAGCGAGGCGGCATTTATCAGGACCATCGTATCCTTCGGGCAAGTTTTGAATATGACGGTTGTCGCCGAAGGCGTAGAAACCGAATCCCAGCTGACGCTGTTACAGTCTTACGGCTGTGACGAAATTCAAGGATATTATCTCTCGCCTCCGCTGTCTGCAGACGAATTTCAGAGGCGCTGGATTGATCATGGCGTTGTTGAATGAATCAAGGGGATGGCGTTCTGTCACATTAATGAATCGGTTGCGTTGGCCGTAAATTTGTCCAGAAGGCTACCTTTATTTGAATGAACGATATTAATCGACAGTCCATTGCACCAGGCCGCTGTATGACGTGGCAATAACAAGCAAGCCGAAGACGATGCGGTACCAGGCGAAAATAATGAAATCATGATGACTGATGTAACGCAATAATGCCTTGATGGCCAGTAGCGCGCTGAGGAATGCGGCGACCAGGCCTGCGGCAAAATAGGGGGCGTCGGTTGCCAGGTCTAATAAATCGCGATGCTTATACAAATCGTAAATGCTGGCGACGATCAGTGTGGGAATCGCCAGAAAAAACGAGAATTCAGTTGCGGCTTTGCGCGACAGCCCGAATAACAAACCGCCGATGATGGTTGCGCCGGAGCGCGAAGTTCCCGGAATCAACGCGAAAGCCTGTGCGATACCGAGTTTTAACGCATCCAATGGGCTCAAATCCTCGACTTCGTGGATACGGATATTATGTTCCCGCTTTTCCGCCCAAATAATGACGAAAGCACCGACGATAAACGCCAGGGCCACGGGAATGGGCTTGAATAACACGGCTTTGATGTATTTGCCGAACAGTAAACCGAGGCTCGCCAACGGTATGAAGGCAATCATCAGGTTAAAGGCGAATTTTTGCGCCGACTTCTGACTGGGCAGTCCTATGATAACGGCAGTGATTTTTGAGCGATATTCCCAGCACACCGCCAGGATAGCGCCGACCTGAATAACAATTTCAAATAATTTACCCTTGTCATCATTAAAGTTCAGCAAGTCGCCAACCAGAATTAAGTGTCCGGTACTGGAAACCGGCAAAAATTCGGTCAGGCCCTCAACAATGCCCAGAATGATGGTTTTAATCGTTAATATAAGATCCATGGTTTATTAGGTAAGGTGAGTGGTTTGGGGGGAAAGTCGGTCTGCTCTGGTTTGATGCAGTGTTACCTATAATAAACCGCCGTATCGCAAAAAAACAAACATCCGATCAGTAAAATTTGCATTCGTCATCTGCTTTCAGCATCAAGATGACTAAAACGGATGCATTGCCCCCCCCGCATTGTTTATAATATGCGCAATAATTAGAGCATTTCTGGCCTTGCTTTCACTATTTCAGTAAAATATCGGGTTACGACTGCATGGACAGCTATTTGCTCCTGCAATATCTGCATTCCCCAAGTTCATGTGGGGAATGCAGGAGATAGAGCAATGCAGGAAGCTATTGCCGATGCTACGCTCTTGTGCCCTATGGGTAAAACTCAACCTACATTTTTAATCCATGCATATCCGCCGTAACAGGATCAATCAATGACCAATAGTTTAATCTCAAAAATCACCGGACAGAATGACATCGATCCAGCAGAAACCAGGGAGTGGATGGAAGCGCTGCAAGCCGTGCTGGAACACGATGGCAGCGAGCGAGTACACTTTTTGATTGAACGGTTGGTTGAGGTAACCCGGCATGCGGGATTCGATATCCCTTTCAGCGCCAATACCGCCTATATCAATACTATTCCTGTTGAGCAACAGGCGCAGTTTCCCGGTGACATCGATATAGAGCACCGTATTCGCGCTTATGTGCGCTGGAATGCGATGATGATGGTGTTAAGGGCGAATAAGCACACCAACGTCGGCGGACACATCGCCAGTTTTGCTTCGGCGGCTACTTTATATGACGTGGGTTATAACCATTTCTGGCATGCGGCTTCCGATCAACATGACGGCGATCTGATTTATACTCAAGGCCACTTAACGCCGGGTGATTATGCCCGCGCGTTTTTGTTGGGACGATTGACGCTGGAACAGATGGATAACTTTCGCCAGGAAGTGAACGGCAATGGCTTGCCGTCTTATCCTCATCCCTGGCTGATGCCGGATTTCTGGCAGTTTCCGACCGTTTCTATGGGTCTTGGGCCGATTATGGCCATTTACCAAGCGCGTTTTATGCGCTATTTGCAGGACCGGGGATTTGCCGATACGTCAGAACGCAAGGTTTGGAGTTTTCTCGGTGACGGCGAAACTGATGAGCCCGAATCCTTGGGCGCCATCGGCATGGCCGGACGGGAAAAACTCGACAATCTTATTTTTGTGATCAACTGCAATCTGCAACGTCTCGATGGACCGGTGCGCGGCAACGGCAAGATTATTCAGGAACTGGAAAGCGAGTTCCGCGGCGCCGGTTGGAATGTGATCAAGCTGGTTTGGGGGCAGCGCTGGGATGCGTTGCTGGCTCGCGATAAAGACGGGCTGTTGGCGGCTCGTATGATGTCCTGTGTCGACGGCGATTATCAAACGTTTAAAGCTAAAGACGGCGCTTATGTGCGCGAACATTTCTTTAATACCCCTGAATTGAAAGCGATGGTTTCCGATTGGTCGGATCGCGACATCTATGAACTTAATCGCGGCGGACATGATTCGGTTAAAGTTTTTGCCGCTTTCCATGCAGCGGTGCATCATCAGGGGCAACCCACCGTTATTCTGGCTAAAACCATTAAAGGTTACGGCATGGGCGAATCGGGAGAAGCCCAGAATATCTCTCATCAGCAGAAAAAAATGAGTCCCAGTTCATTGAGCAACTTTCGCAGTCGTTATGCGTTGCCGGTGACTGATGAAGAACTGAACAACCTGCCTTATCTCAGCTTTCCCGAAGGTTCGAAAGAACTGGCCTACATGAAGAAGCGCCGTAGCGAACTGGGCGGCCATTTGCCTTCCAGAAGGGCCAAATCTTATGCGTTGGATGTGCCGGTACTGAGCGATTTCAAACCATTGCTGGAAGCCAGCGGCGAAGGCCGGGAAATTTCCACCACCATGGCTTTCGTGCGCCTGCTTAACATTCTGACTAAAGACAGTAATATCGGCAAACGCATCGTGCCGATCGTTCCCGACGAATCGAGAACTTTCGGCATGGAAGGCATGTTCCGCCAACTGGGTATCTGGTCGCAGGTTGGGCAGTTGTATACCCCGCAAGATGCCGATCAGCTGATGTTCTACAAGGAAGATAAGCACGGTCAAGTCATGCAGGAAGGCATCAATGAAGCGGGCGGCTTGTGCGACTGGATTGCGGCGGGTACCTCGTATTCAACCCATAACGTGCCGATGATTCCGTTTTTTATCTACTACTCGATGTTCGGTTTTCAACGGGTTGGCGATTTAATCTGGGCGGCTGCCGATCAACGCACCCGCGGCTTTTTAATGGGCGGCACGGCGGGAAGAACTACACTGAATGGCGAAGGTCTGCAACATGAAGACGGGCACAGCCATTTGATGTCGGCAACCGTACCCAACTGCGTGTCCTACGATCCGACTTATGCCTATGAACTGGCGGTGATTATTCAAGACGGTTTGCGACGCATGTATGTCGAACAGGAAGATGTTTTCTATTACATCACCGTGATGAACGAAAATTATGCCCATCCTGCAATGCCTAAAGGCGCAGAGTTGGACATACTCAAAGGCATGTACAGCTTCAAGAAAGGCGCTAAAAAGAAAGCGCCGCGCGTGCAGTTATTAGGTTCGGGAACGATTTTCCGTGAAGTTGAAGCGGCTGCCGAATTGTTGCGCAGCGACTGGGGCGTTGAAGGCGATTTATGGAGCTGCACCAGCTTTACCGAACTGGCCAGAAACGGTCAATTCTGCGAGCGCTGGAATCGTCTGCATCCTACCGAAACTCCCAAGAAGCCGCATGTCACGCATTGTCTTGCCGATGCGCAAGGCCCGGTGATCGCCGCCAGCGATTACACCCGCGCTTTTGCCGAACAGATTCGCGGTCTTATTGCCGCCCCTTATACGGTACTGGGCACCGACGGTTTCGGCCGTTCCGATACGCGCGAAAATCTGCGCCGGTTTTTTGAGGTAGACCGCTATCATGTCACGATTGCAGCGCTAAAGAGCTTGGCAGACTTGGGGCAATTCGATGCCGCCAAAGTGGATGTGGCTATTGCCAAATACGGTATAAACCCTGATGTAACAGCTCCCTGGCTAATTTAACGGAAGGAATTGAAGAATGGCTGCTCTAATTGAAATTAAGGTTCCTGATGTCGGCAATGTCGCGGATATTGATGTGGTCGACGTATTGGTCAAACCAGGCGATCAGATAAAACTGGAACAAACACTGGCTGTGCTTGAAACCGATAAAGCCAGTATGGATTTACCCTCCAGCGCGGCGGGTACGGTTCAGGAAGTATTTATCAAGCCCGGCGATAAAGTCTCTGAAGGGACGTTGATTGCGACGGTATTGGCAAGTGCCGAAGAGAACAGTGTTGCAAAACTGGAACAGCCGGTACAGGAAGCAGTTGCTCCTGCTCCTGCAGCGGTGGCTCCCGTCAGTGAGCCGGCCGTTGTTAAGCCTGAACCATTGCCGGAAACCGTGGCAGGCAGCAGTGTTTCTAGCGCAGCAGCCCACGCCACACCGGCTGTCCGGCTTTTTGCCCGTGAGCTGGGCGTTGATATACACAAAATAACAACCGGCGGCGGTCGCAAGGGACGCATCTTAAAAGACGATGTGAAAAACTTCGTCAAGAAGGTGATGGCTGAAGGCACAGCCCAAAGCGGTACCGGAATCCCGTCCATGCCGAGCGTCGATTTCTCTCAATTCGGCGATATAGAAGAGCAGAAGCTCAGCAAAATCAAGCGACTGACCGGACAAAACCTGAGCCGCGTGTGGCTGAACCTGCCGATGGTCACTTACCATGACGAAGCGGACATCACCGAAATGGAAGCATTTCGCGTTGCATTGAACGCCGAAAAATCCAAGGATGACGTCAAAATAACCGGCCTGGTGTTTATCATCAAGGCACTGGTTTCTGCGATGGAACAGTTCCCGCAATTCAACGCGTCGCTGTCTGCCGATGGCGAAAAACTGATATTGAAGAAATATTTCAATATCGGTATCGCGGTCGATACGCCCAACGGTTTAGTGGTGCCGGTGCTGCGCGATGTGAATCGTAAGGGTATCAATGAATTAACCGCCGAATTGGCTGAAAAAAGTAACAAAGCCCGGCTGGGCAAGTTGATGCCTGCCGATATGCAGGGCGGTTGCATCACTATTTCCAGTCTCGGCGGTATAGGCGGCACGGCGTTCACGCCTATCGTCAACGCTCCCGAAGTGGCCATACTCGGCGTCACCCGAGCTAAAATGCAACCGGTCTGGAACGGCAAGGAGTTTATGCCGCGCCTGATGTTACCGCTCGATCTGACCTATGATCATCGGGTGATTGACGGTGTAGAAGGTGCGCGATTCATGGCTGCCATCAAACAGTATTTGGGCGATATTCGCAGGTTGTTACTTTAAAAAAATACAACTGCATGGACAGATATTTGCTCCTGCAATATCTGCATTCACCACATCCATGTGGATTATGCAGGAGGTAGAGCACCGATAGTAGGCGCTTTAGGCGACGCAGGAGCAGTTGCCGAGAACGCTGATGACGCTGGTAATTATGATTTGATAAGATTTTTCTTGATCACTCCGTATTCATCATATCCATCTGTGTCATTTGCGTTCCGTTATATTTAATCGTACAGAGTAGTTACTTAACTTTACTTTAATCAGGAAGAATAATATGGACGCTAATCCAGCGATTAACGAGTCTACGATACATGCCGAAGTTCTGGTATTGGGTGGCGGCCCCGGCGGTTATACGGCGGCATTCCGCGCTGCCGATTTAGGCAAGCAAGTGGTATTGGTCGAACGCTATCCGGCTCTTGGCGGGGTATGTCTTAATGTCGGCTGTATTCCGTCCAAGGCTTTGCTGCATGTCGCACAGATTATTCACGAAGTCGATGAATTCGAACAACACGGCCTCAATTACGGCAAACCCACTTTTGATATAGATAAAATTCGAGCTTGGAAAGAAAGCGTCAGCAATTCACTGGTTGATGGGCTTGCCCGTTTAGTAAAGCAACGCAAAATAACCTTGATCCAAGGTACCGGACAATTTACTTCGGAGCGCATGGTCGAGGTGAAAACCGAAACCGGCATACAGAACGTCAGCTTTGATCAGGCGATTATTGCTGCCGGATCGCATCCTACCAAAATCCCGGTTTTTCCGAATGACGACCCGCGTTTATGGGATTCGACCGACGCGCTGCAATTAAAAGAAATCCCCAAGAAACTGTTGATCGTCGGCGGCGGTATCATCGGCCTGGAAATGGCCACGGTTTATCATGCGTTTGGCTCGGAAATCAGCGTGGTCGAGCTGATGGACCAGATCATTCCGGGCTGCGATAACGACTTGGTTACCCCTTTGTACCGGCGTATTAAAAAGCAGTATAAAAATATCTGGCTGGAAACGCGGGTTACCTCCATTGAAAAGCACGAAGACGGCCTGAAAGTTTCCTTCGAAGGTAAAAGTGCGCCGGAGTCGGCCCTATTCGATGCGGTTTTGGTCGCCGCAGGACGCAAACCTAACGGTAAGTTGATCGGTGCCGAGCTGGCAGGCGTTAATGTCGATGAGCTTGGTTTTATTGCTGCGGATAAGCAGCAGCGCACCAACGTTCCGCATATCTTTGCCATTGGCGATATAGCTGGAAACCCGATGTTGGCGCACAAGGCTTCTCACGAAGGCAAAGTTGCCGCCGAAGTTGCGTCCGGCTTGAAAGCGGGCTTTGATGCCTTAACCATTCCAGCTGTTGCCTATACCGACCCTGAAGTAACCTGGATGGGTTTGACTGAAAATCAGGCCAAGCAACAGGGCATAGACTATGACAAAGCGGTTTTCCCTTGGGCGGCCAGCGGACGCTCATTAAGTCTGGGGCGCAAGGAAGGTTTGACCAAGATCCTCTGTGAAAAGGAAACCGGCAGGATACTCGGCGCAGGCATGGTCGGACCCAATGCGGGCGAGTTAATTTCCGAAGCGGTATTGGCTTTGGAAATGGGCGCCGATGCCGAGGATATCGGTCTGACTGTCCACCCACATCCAATGTTATCGGAGACTTTCGCGTTCGCCGCGGAAATGATCACCGGTTCGATTACCGATCTTTATATTAAAAAATAAGGTTTAAAAGGATTAATTGCACGCCTTGTCTACATGGAAGAAGATAAGGCGTGCAGACTCTTTAATATTGAATGTTGTCTTTAGTCTTTAACAAACAATCAGATTTAAAGGTCGATATAAGGCAGGATTTTCAGCGGCCTTGAGAAGTAAATAAATCCTTATCGGCTTTAGAACCCGTGTAAAATATTCTCCAAGCCTGCATTTTGCTGCTTAATTCTAAAAAAATATTGTCTTTCTTTGCTACCGAAGTTAAAAGTGCGATATTTTTTGGGTAAAAACGCCTTGCTTACATGACTGATTATAAAGGGACATGAGCAGAAGTTTACATTATGAGCCGTACAAATTTTTAATCCCCAATCAATCATTATTTTTCTTAGTCCAGCGGAATACCGAGCACCTAAATGAAAACCAAGATAGTCACTGTCATTGCACTCGCTCTAATCGTCTTTATTAACTTCAGTATTTGGAGTTATGTTAACAATCCTTTGCAATTGCAACCTTGGACCAAAACCACTATGGGCGTCACTTTCGACCCCATGAGAAAGCAGGACACACAAAAAAGCGATACCTTTCCCAGCGAAGCCGATATTGACCATGACTTGGGCTTGCTTGAGAATAAAGTTCATGCCGTTCGTACCTACAGTGTGCTTAAAGGGCTGGATAAGATTCCTGAGTTGGCCGCCAAGCATAATTTGAATACCACGGTGGGCGCCTGGATTGATAGCAATCTTGAAAAAAATCGACAAGAAATAGAAACCTTAATTAATGTCAGTCGGCAGAATAATCCCAATATCGTTCGCGTTATGGTGGGCAACGAGGTTTTACTTCGTGGCGATATGACCGCAGAACAGCTGATCGAATATATCCGCGAAGTAAAGCGAAACACATGGCGGCCGGTGAGTACCTCCGAAACATGGGATATATGGATTAAACATCCTGAGCTTGTTGCGGAAGTCGATTTTATAGCGGTGCATATTCTGCCTTATTGGGAAGGCATTGCCGCCGAAGATGCGGTTGATTATGTATTTGACCGTTATCACGCAGTGCAACAAGCCTATCCCAATAAACCTATCGTCATTACCGAGGTCGGCTGGCCTTCAGACGGACAACCCTTTAAACATGCGACTGCATCGGTATCCAATCAGGCAAAGTTTCTGCGCGAATTCCTCAACCGGGCCGATGCCGAAAAAGTCACTTATTACATTGTAGAGGCGTTTGATCAACCCTGGAAAATGTCTTTGGAAGGCTCTGCGGGCGCTTATTGGGGTATTTTTAATGCGGACCGGCAGCCAAAATATCCTATGGACAGCGATGTTATTGCTATGCCTAACTGGGAACATTGGGCAACCGGCGCGGCTGTTTTCAGCGTCGTGTTGATGGGGCTGTTTTTATTTACCCGCAGCAGTATGAAACTGCCCGGTTTGTTGTTTTTCGGCCTGATTGCCAATCTTGCTGCATCGACGATATTCTGGTCGGTGTCGATTGGCGCTCAGCAATACCAAACCAATCTTTCCATGGTCTTTTGGGGCATCCTGATATTGATGCAGGTCATGGCGGCAGTCATCCTATTGATAGAAACCCTGGAAATAGCGGAAGTCATCTGGCACCGAAAAACGGCCAGAACTTTTCAGCCACTTAAGCCATCTCCTGAGTTTAAATATCCCAAAGTCTCTTTGCATTTGCCGATCCATAACGAGCCGCCCGATATGGTGCGCATGACGCTGGAGGCTTTGGACAGGGTGGATTATCCCAATCTGGAAGTGCTGGTGATGGACAACAACACCAAGGATCCGGCGGTTTGGGAACCGGTGAAAGTGGATTGCGAACGGTTGGGACCGAAGTTCAGGTTCTTCCATTTGGAAAACTGGCCGGGCTTTAAGGCCGGTGCGATCAATCATGCCCTTGAGCAAACGGCTCCCGATGCGGAGATTATCGCTGTGATCGACAGCGATTATATCCTGTCGCCTGACTGGCTCAATGCCATGGTGCCTTATTTCGACAATGAAAATGTCGGTTTTATCCAATCGCCCCAGGACTATCGCGACCGCGACCAGAGTGCTTTTAAGTCTTTTTGTTACTGGGAATATGCCGGGTTTTTCAATATCGGCATGGTGCAAAGAAACGAATACAACGCCATTATCCAGCATGGCACCATGACCATGATCAGAAAATCTGCGTTGCTGGAAGTAGGCAAATGGTCGGAATGGTGTATTTGTGAAGACAGTGAGTTGGGTCTGCGTCTGTATGAAGCGGGCTATGATTCGGTTTACGTCAAGGATTCATTTGGCAAAGGCGTTATGCCCGATACCATGTCCGGCTACATGACCCAACGCTATCGCTGGGTTTATGGCGCTATGCAAATCATTAAGGCGCATTGGCGCAGCTTTTTACCCTCTAAAAATCCTGTACTGACACCGGCCCAGAAGTATTATTTTATTGCTGGATGGCTACCGTGGTTTTCGGATGCGCTGGCGCTGTTATTTACCATTACCAGTTTGATTCTGACTGCCGTGATTCTTTACGATCCGATACACAGCGAACTTCCGGCCAATGCCTTTTTGTTGCCGACCGTTGGAATATTCAGTTTTAAGATCATCCGGGGCTTGTGGCTATATCAGGCCCGTGTACCGTGTTCCATTTGGCAATCATTGGGCGCATCACTGTCAGGATTGGCTTTAACTCATACGGTTGCCAAGGGTACCGTGCAGGGTTTGTTTACGTCGGGCAAGCCGTTTATGCGCACTCCGAAGTTTGAACAACACAGCGCTTTATTCGTCGGCTTGGTCACCATACGGCAGGAATTGCTATTGTTGATATTGTTGAGTACGGCTATTGGCATGATGGCTTCCTTGGAGCATTTTGACAATTTTAGCGGCAAATTATGGATAGCGATTCTTTCGGTACAAGCAGTCCCTTATGTGGCGGCTTTGTTGACATTATTGATCAGTATTGCACCGGACTATAAGTCCTACAATCCCGAGTTGGTTGTCGAAGAAACAGCGGCTAACTCTAAGTCAAAGAAGAAAAAGTAGGTAGGAGTACGCCTGTTCTCGCGCTAGCGAGAACAGGCGTTTCCGGCACAATACTTGCCCTCTGGCTTGTCGAAAATCCCCACCTTGGCGCGTTTGAACGCGGTCTACGCTGGCTACATATCGGTGGGACATCCCATTGTCAGCTTCAATACTTATTTATCCCTGTTGGATACGTTCATTACTTAGCGTTTCTTCGTGGACAATTGATTTTTGATTCCGAGCGTCGGTAAAAACAGCCTACGTTAAACAACTTTCATCATTATGCAGGGGATTGTTGACCCGTGTGCTGATCGGGGTAGCCTGCATATTGCGGTAAGCGTCGGCGGCTAAAAAATCAGCGATCGCGACAATTGCGGTTTTCTTGTCCAGCCAACGATTGTAATCATCAGGTGCAATAATAATCGGCATTCTGTTATGAATTGGCGCTATTTTGTCGTTGGCGACGGTAGTAATGATAGTGCATGAATAAACCGTTTCCTGATCCTGTTCCCAGTGTTCCCATAAACCTCCAAAAGCGAACAAAGCATTATCCGGTTTGTGTATATGGTAGGGCTGTTTGCCGGCGTCGATGGATTGCCATTCGAAGAAACCGGTAGCGGGAATCAGGCAGCGTCGATGTTGGTAAGCTTTTTTAAACGACGGTTTTTCAGTCAGCGTTTCCGCCCTGGCATTGATCAAGTGACTGGAAACTGTACGGTCTTTCGACCACGATGGAATTAATCCCCAGTGCAGATTAACGGCCCTGTTACTGCAGTCTTCCAGTTGTACTATGGCGAGAATTTTTTGTCCTGGCGGAATGTTGTAGTCAGGATTGTGTACAGGTAAACTCAGCAATCTGAAATGATCCATAATCTGCTGCCCGGTTGCGATCAAGTTATAACGTCCACACATACATGCACCCCGAACTCATAAAACTGGAAAAAATCTTCAATCCGTCGATTCTAACAAAGATTGATGATCCATTGCTTGTGCAATACCAAATCGAACTGTGGATGAAACGGGACGATTTACTGCATCCGGTGATTTCCGGTAATAAATGGCGAAAGCTTAAATTTATACTCGATCATGCGTTGTCGTTAGGCACGGATACCCTCATCAGTATGGGGGGCGCTTATTCCAATCATTTGCATGCTTTGGCTTACGCAGGTAAGGTGTTAGGATTGAAAACCCTCGGGCTTGTTCGTGGCGAGCAACCGGAAACATTGACTCCGACTTTGCAAGACATGAAAAAGTGGGGGATGGAACTGGAATTTGTGTCCCGAGCTGAATACCGCCAGCTTAGGCACTATAAATGTTGGCATGCGCCGCATCAGCTCCCGGCTGATTTGCGGCATACACACCATCCCTGGCGATATTTGCCTGGCTTAAAGTCTCGGCAATACTGGCTGCCTGAAGGCGGCGCCCAGACATTGGCGTTGGAAGGCGTAGCTGAGCTGGTTGCCGAAATAGGAATTCCATACGATACGCTTTGCGTACCCTGTGGAACAGGGACGACTTTGGCGGGTATTATTGAAGCAGTTCCGGGGCAAGCGTCAGTGCTGGGATTTGCGGCATTAAAAAATGCAGGTTTCTTAACGGCGGAGGTTGAAGCCATGTTGTCACAATCCCGTAATAACTGGCAGATAAACTTGGATTACCATTTTGGCGGTTTCGCCAAAACTAATACCGAATTAAACGCATTTATTGAAGATTTTGAATTAAAAACCACAATTCCTCTTGAACCGGTCTATACCGGCAAAATGATGTACGCCATCTACGATTTAATCAAAAAACACTACTTCAGGCCCGGTGAGCGTATTATTGCAGTACATACCGGAGGTTTGCAGGGAAAAAGAGGTTTTAGTTGATGAGCCCACACAAGCATAATACCCACTGATTTTGAATCTGAGCACAACATGGACATAAACGAAACAGAAGAGATCATCGATCTTCAAAAACCGGAACTTTATATTAATCGTGAACAGAGCCTGCTGGAGTTCAACAAGCGAGTTCTGGCGCAGGCGAAAGATGAGAAAGTGCCGCTGCTTGAGCGGCTTAATTATTTGTGCATCTCCTGTTCCAATCTTGACGAGTTTTTCGAGGTTCGTGTGGCCAGTGTTATCCAGATGGCGTCCATCGATCCCAAAGCCGTCGGCCCGGATGGATTAACGCCTAATGAGCAGCTGGAGCTGATTGCCGTCCATGCTCATCAACTGGTGGATGAGCAATATAAAGTCCTTAACGAGGTTCTGATTCCAAAACTGGCTGAGGAAAATATTCGTTTTATTCGCCGTAAGGAATGGACCGAAGCGCAGCTCAAATGGCTGGAAGCTTATTTTAACGATGAGTTGCTGCCGATTTTAACGCCGGTTGGACTGGATTCTGCGCACCCTTTTCCGCGCATCCTCAACAAGAGTTTAAATTTCATTATTTCATTGACCGGAAAAGACGCTTTCGGCAGAAATAGCGGCCGGGCCATTTTACAAGCGCCCCGAGCGTTGCCTCGCATCATTCAATTGCCTGCCGAGGAAACGGGCAGCGGAACGGCGGATTTTGTATTTTTATCATCAATTATTCATGCTTTTGTCGATCAGTTATTCAATGGCATGAGTGTTAAAGGCTGCTATCAATTCAGGGTCACCCGGAACAGTGATTTTTTTGTCGATGACGATGCCATTGACGATTTATTGCTCGCGGTGGAAGGTGAGCTGGCGATGCGGAATTACGGCGATGAAGTTCGTCTGGAAATTGACGCCAAATGCCCGGATGAAACAGTCACGTTTTTACTGGATCGTTTTGAAATGAGCCGTGATCGTTTGTTTTTGGTTGACGGGCCGGTCAATCTCAACAGAATTCAGGAAATTAATGATCTGGTCGGTCGGCCTGATCTTAAATTTCCGCCGTTTAAACCCGCTGTGCCGCAACAACTGGAACGCAGCAAAGACATTTTTGCCGCAATTAGAAAGCACGATATTTTGCTGCATCACCCGTTCGAGTCTTTTTCGCCGGTCGTTGAATTTATTCGCCAGGCGGCGGTTTCCCCTGATGTGCTGGCCATTAAGCAAACGCTCTATCGAACCGGTGCCGATTCGCCTATCGTCAGCGCTTTAATCAAGGCGGCGAAAACCGGCAAGGTGGTGACGGTGGTTATCGAATTAAGGGCGCGATTCGATGAAAAAGCCAATATCGATTTGGCCTCCAAATTGCAAGAAGCGGCCGTGCATGTGGTTTACGGCGTGGTGGGCTATAAAACGCATGCCAAAATGTGTCTGGTATTAAGAAGGGAAGGCAAGCAATTACGTAACTATGTACATTTGGGGACCGGGAACTATCATCCCAAAACAGCGCAGATTTACACGGATTATGGCTTGTTTTCCTGCGATAAAGAATTAGGCGAGGATGTCCGGCGCGTATTTGCCCAGCTGACCAGTTTGGGGAAGGTGACCAAGTTGAATAAATTATTGCAATCGCCGTTCACCTTGCATAGCGGCTTGATGGATAAGATTGAGCGGGAAATACTTCATGCCAAAAATGGAAAGCCGGCAAAAATAATTATTCAAGTGAATGCTGTTGTTGAAGAGCAGTCTATTCGGGCTCTCTACCGTGCGTCACAGGCCGGGGTCGAGGTTAAATTAATTGTCCGGGGCGTATGTTGCTTAAAACCCGGCGTTTTGGGCGTGTCTGAAAATATAGAAGTGCGATCCATTATCGGGCGATTCTTGGAGCATGCGCGGGTTTATGCGTTTGAAAATGGCGGCGATAGAGAGGTTTACGCATCCAGCGCAGATTTAATGAATCGCAATATGTTTCGGCGTGTCGAAATTTGTTTTCCGATTGAAAATAAGAAATTGCAAAACCGGATTTTGCAGGATCTGAATTTGTATTTAAAAGATAACACTCAGGCTTGGCTCTTGCAGTCGGATGGCAGCTATCAACGCTTGCAAAAAATCGACGCTGAAGAACCGATTCAGGCCCAGACTGTGCTTATGCATGAATTGCAATGACTAGGGTGCGCGAAATTGCCCAGCTAGGGGCCAAGGTACTCAGACAAAAAGCGGAGGCCGTTGCTGATGTACATGATGTTGAGATTCAGCAGATAATCGAAGCCATGCAAAGCACCCTGGCAACGACTTCGGGCGTAGGTATTGCTGCGCCCCAGATCAGCGAATCAAAACAGATTATCATTATTGCGTCGCGGCCTACGCCCCGTTACCCATCGGCGCCGCTGATGGAGCCGACGGTGATGATTAATCCTTGTTTTGAGGTCTTGTCGGAAGCTCAAGAAAAGGGCTGGGAAGGCTGCTTGAGTGTTCCAGGGATACGCGCTTTAGTGCCGAGGTATCAGGAAATAATGATTCACTATACAGATCGGCAGGGCGGCTTGGTGGAGTCTAAGCTGAGCGGATTTGTGGCGAGAATCTTCCAGCATGAAGTTGATCACCTGGAAGGTAAGACGTATCTGGACAGGGTTGAGAATAACGCGGATATTTTCGCGGAAAGTGAGTATGTTAAATTGGTTGACGGCATGCTTGTGTGACGCATGTTCCTGCGTCACCTAAAGTACCTGCTTTTGGCGTTATACCTCCTGCATTCATGTAGGCAACGATGATCTATAAAAAACAAATGTACTATCACCCTTATACACTTCTGTTGTTAAAAACGCGCTTATGGTATTATTGGCGGTTTTAACTACCTGGATTATTATAAATGGCAAAAGAAGATCAAATTGAAATGGAAGGGAAGGTGATTGACACGCTTCCTAATACTATGTTTCGCGTCGAATTGGAAAATGGTCATATTGTGACTGCACATATCTCGGGAAAAATGCGCAAGCATTACATCCGTATTCTTACCGGAGACAGTGTTAAAGTTGAAATGACTCCTTACGATTTAACCAAAGGTCGTATCACATTCCGTATGCGTTAATCCTGTATCAACAGGATTAACGCAAGTTCCTTGAATAGCTAGTGCGGCTCGGTCGCCGTATTAAAAGCCAGTTATTGCACTCCGCCGAATTAAAAATTGGCTTCAGGAACAATCAACTCAGCGCTGTCTATAGCGAAGTTCAGCTCATTATCCTTCACGTAAATTCGCACATGTCCACCGTGCGCCAATTCGCCAAACAGTAAGTCATTAGCCAGAGGTTTTTTGATTTTCTCTTGAATGAGTCGCGCCATCGGTCTGGCTCCCATTTTGGGGTCGCAGCCGTTTTCAGCTAACCATAACCGGGCATCGGGATCCAATGCCAGCGTTACGTGTTTGTCTGCCAGCAAGGCTTCCAATTCAAAGATGAATTTATCAACCACATGTCCGACAATTGAAATATCCAATGGTTTAAATTGAATGATGGCGTCCAGACGATTGCGAAATTCGGGTGAGAAGCCTTTTTCAATAACCTTCAAGCTGTCGGTGGCATGATCCTGATGGGTAAAGCCAATAGAGGCGCGGCTGCCTTCTTCCGCTCCTGCATTGGTGGTCATCACCAAAATGATGTTACGGAAGTCTGCCTTGCGGCCGTTATTATCGGTCAATGAGCCGTGGTCCATGACCTGCAATAACAGGTTGAATACATCTGGGTGGGCTTTTTCCAATTCGTCCAGCAGCAATACGGCATGAGGATGCTTGGTTACCTGTTCGGTTAATAAACCGCCCTGATCAAAGCCCACATAGCCCGGAGGCGCGCCTATCAGTCTGGAAACGGTGTGCCGCTCCATATATTCGGACATGTCAAAGCGAATCAACTCCACGCCCAGCACCTTGGCCAGTTGTCGCGTCACTTCGGTTTTACCTACGCCTGTAGGCCCCGCAAAAAGAAAGGAACCGATAGTTTTCTGCGTATCTCTAAGTCCTGCCCGAGATAATTTTATGGCTGATGCCAGTGCCGAAATCGCCTCATCTTGTCCAAAGACCAGCATTTTCAGGTTCTTTTCCAAATTACCCAGTTTGTCGATGTCATTGGAAGATACCGATTTTGCGGGCACTCTGGCTATTTTGGAGACTATGTCTTCTATCTCGGCAACGTCAATGAGCTGTTTGCGATCGGCTTCAGCGGTCATGCGTTGTTTTGCACCTGCTTCATCGATAACATCAATCGCTTTATCGGGTAAATGCCGGTCGGTAATATAGCGATCCGATAATTCCGCCGCCACGCGTAATGCCTCGGACGAATATTTAACGTCATGATGTTCTTCAAAGCGGGATTTAAGCCCTTTTAGAATCAGGATGGTGTCTTCAACGGAAGGTTCAAGTACATCAATTTTCTGAAATCTCCGCGCCAAAGCATGATCTTTTTCAAAAACACCGCGATACTCCTGATAAGTAGTAGACCCTATGCAGCGTAATTGACCGGAAGCCAGCGCCGGCTTAATCAAATTGGACGCATCCATCACTCCGCCCGAAGCCGAACCTGCCCCAATAATGGTATGGATTTCATCAATAAACAGGATCGAGTCCGGTTCCTTGTTGAGTTGAGTTAACAACGCTTTCAACCGCTTTTCAAAGTCACCCCGGTATTTGGTGCCGGCAACCAGTGCGCCCAAATCCAGCGAATAAATCACGCTATTCATCAGAACGTCCGGTACTTGCTCTTCAACAATGCGTTTCGCCAAACCTTCTGCGATAGCCGTTTTGCCAACACCCGCTTCACCGACCAGTAGGGGATTGTTTTTACGGCGACGGCAAAGCGTCTGAATGGTGCGTTCAACCTCCAGGTCTCTGCCGATTAACGGGTCGATTCGACCCTTCAAGGCTTCTTCATTGAGATTGGTGGTGTACTTATCCAGTGGGCTGCCTGAGGCTTCGGCATCAGGATTACCTGATTCCGGTGACCGGCTACTTGCCGAATCATTTTCAGGGTCAATTTTTGAAATGCCGTGAGCCAGATAATTGACCACATCCAGTCTTGAAATATCCTGTTTGTTTAACAGGTAAACCGCATGGGAATCCTGCTCGCTGAATAAGGCTACAAATAAATTGGCACCGGAAACCTCCTTCTTGTCGGATGCCTGTACATGAAAAACAGCGCGTTGAAGCACCCGCTGAAATCCCAAAGTAGGTTGGGTTTCCCGCTGGATACCCACTGGAATTAGCGATGTGGTTTCGTCAATAAATTGCGTCAACTGGCCGCGTAGTACCTTAATGTCACAACCGCATGCTATCAAAATCGGCTGCGCAGACGCATTTTCGAGCAATGCCAGCAGCAAATGTTCAACGGTGATAAATTCATGCCGTTTATCATGCGCATTTTTAAAGGCATTGTTTAACGTAATTTCAAGTTCTTTGCTTAACATACACTCTCCAACCTACACTTCTTCCATCGAGCACATCAACGGATGATGATGTTCTCGTGAATAGTCATTAACTATATATACTTTGGTTTCAGCAACATCTTTAGAATACATTCCGCATACACCAACACCTTGCGTATGTACTTGCAGCATCACCTGAGTCGCCTTTTCTTCAGACATGGCAAAAAAGTCCATCAAAATCTCAATTACAAAATCCATGGGCGTAAAATCATCATTTAACAAGATAACCTTGTATAAAGGCGGTCTCTTTAGTTTAGGTTTGGCTTCTTGAACAGCCAAACCGCCATCTTTATCTTTGAATGGGTCAAAATCGGACATAATTGTAATAATAAAATATTTGAGCTTCTAACATAGTGCCAATCTTGGTGAATTTCAACTCTTATGTTTACAACAAAATAAACAAGATTTATACGAAAGTTTAACAGGCACCTTGTATCTTCTTTCCTGCGTCTTTTTTACCAGCATAATATCTCCAAATCTAGTAAAATATTAGCTTTTACAGTTGGAATTCAGTAATGGTTTGGAAACCACACGTTACAGTTGCCGCCGTTATTGAACAAGACCAGCGATTTTTACTCGTAGAAGAAGAAACCTCGTATGGACTTCAATTCAATCAGCCTGCCGGACATCTTGAAGAAGGCGAGGATCTGATTGCGGCGGTCAAGCGTGAAGTGCTGGAAGAAACCGCCTGGCAGTTTGAACCTGAGCACATTGTTTCCATCCAACTTTGGCGAAAAAATCCTGACTTTCCCAGCTTTGTCAGAGTCTGTTTTTCCGGTCGCTGCCATTCGCACAACCCGACGCAACCCTTGGATGACGGCATCGTCGCCGCTCACTGGTTAACGCGCGATGAAATTGAAGCAGAACGACATCGTTTGCGTAGTCCATTAGTACTTATTAGTATAGACGAATATCTCAGCGGGCAACGCTACCCCTTATCCTTGCTTAAATCATTTATCGATCTTGACCATGAGTAAAAAAGTAATCGTCGGCATGTCCGGCGGTGTCGATTCTTCCGTAACCGCTTTGCTGCTTTTAGAGCAAGGTCATCAAGTCACCGGTTTGTTTATGAAAAACTGGGAAGAAGACGATGGCACGGAGCAATGCACGGCAATGGAGGATCTCGCTGACGCCCAACAGGTTTGCGATAAACTCGGTATCGAGTTAAAAACCGTAAATTTTGCCGCCGAATACTGGGACGAGGTATTTGAAGTATTCCTGTCTGAGTTTAAAGCAGGCCGTACGCCCAATCCCGATATTCTGTGCAACAAACACGTTAAATTCAAAGCCTTCCTGAATTATGCCATTGAAGATTTGGGCGCGGAATATATCGCCACAGGTCACTATGCTCGCGTATCCGAGCAAGACGGTGAATACTTTTTGTTAAAAGGCCTGGACCCGAACAAAGAGCAAAGCTATTTTCTTTACACGCTGGGACAAAAACAGTTATCGCGCACCCTGTTTCCGATAGGCCACTTACATAAACCCGAAATCCGGGCAATGGCTGAAAAAGCCGGTTTTGCCAACAGTCGTAAAAAAGACAGCACCGGCATCTGTTTTATCGGCGAGCGTAAATTCACCGAATTTTTGCAGCGCTATCTGCCCACCCAACCCGGCGAGATGCGCACCCCCGAAGGCCAAACTATCGGCAAGCATCACGGTTTGATGTATTACACGCTGGGTCAACGGCAAGGCTTGGGTATAGGCGGCGTTAAGAATGCGCCGGATGAACCATGGTATGTGCTGGAAAAAGATTTGGAAAATAATATTCTGATCGTCGGTCAAGGCCACGATCACCCGTTGATGCTGCATAACACACTGGAAGCGAGCCAACTCGATTGGTGCAGCAACAGGCCGTTGACAAAAACGATACGCTGCGCCGCTAAAACCCGCTATCGTCAGGCAGATCAGCCCTGTTCTTTGGAACCGATAGGTAACGACCGATGCAAAGCTGTTTTCGATCAACCGCAAAGAGCGATTACACCCGGACAATCCGTCGTTTTTTATGACGGTGAAATATGTCTGGGCGGCGGGATTATTGAATCAAAAGCCAACGAATAACAACATACACTAAAATACTCGGATAACCCCATGACTAATTTCGCCTTAACCGCTATTTCCCCTATCGACGGCCGCTATGCTGACAAAGTGGCTGCATTGCGTCCAATTTTCAGCGAATACGGCCTGATCCGCTTTCGCGTGCTCGTTGAAGTGCGCTGGCTGCAAGCCTTGGCTAACCATCCTCTGATTATCGAAGTCAGTCCATTCAGTGACGCGGCGACGCAGCTGTTAAACAACATCGTCAGCGATTTTTCAGAGGCCGATGCGCAACGCGTCAAAGACATCGAAAAAACCACGAATCACGATGTCAAAGCCGTTGAATATTTGCTGAAAGAAAAAATCGCCGGTTGCGCCGAGCTGGAAAAGGTCAGTGAATTCATTCATTTTTCCTGCACCTCGGAAGACATCAATAACCTGTCTTACGCGTTAATGCTCAAAGAAGGTCGGGAAGTCATCCTGGCGCAAATCGGGGACTGCATCGCGGCGCTCAAGACTATTGCCGTGGAAACTGCCGACCAGCCGATGCTGTCGCGGACCCACGGACAATCCGCCACGCCCACCACCACCGGCAAGGAATTTGCCAACGTCGCCGCGCGCATGTTGCGTCAAAAAGACCAGCTGCAAGCCGTAGCCCTGTTAGGCAAAATAAACGGCGCAGTAGGTAACTATAATGCGCATTGCGTGGCCTATCCTGATGTGGATTGGGCGGAATTTGGCCGAAACTTTGTCGAATCTCTGGGACTGCAATTTAATCCCTACACCATCCAGATTGAACCGCACGACTATATTGCCGAGTATTTCCACGCGTTGTCCCGCTTCAATACCATTTTGCTGGATTTTGACCGCGACATCTGGGGCTATATCTCTCTGGGTTACTTCAAACAAAAAACCATTGCCGGTGAAATCGGTTCCTCGACCATGCCGCATAAAGTCAACCCGATTGATTTTGAAAACTCGGAAGGTAATTTAGGCTTAGCCAATGCCATATTCGGCTTTTTAGCCGAAAAATTGCCGGTATCGCGCTGGCAGCGGGATTTAACCGATTCAACCGTATTGAGAAATATCGGTGTCGGCATCGCCCACACCAGCATCGCCATTCAGGCCAGCTTAAAAGGCATCTCCAAATTGCAGATCAATGTCGATGCGATTGAAGCCGACCTCAATGCCAACTGGGAAGTGTTGGCCGAACCCATACAAACCGTGATGCGTCGCTACGGTATTGAAAAACCGTATGAAAAATTAAAAGAACTCACCCGCGGTCAGCGCATTACCCCCGAACAAATGCAGGCGTTTATTGAAAAACTGGAAATACCGGCTGAAGCCAAGGCAATCTTGCTGGAGCTGACGCCTCGCAGTTACACTGGTTACGCTGAAAAACTGGCCAAAGAAATTTAGAATGCCTTTGGGAATTATAACTATGAGATAGACTAAAGCGCTGTGACATAGTTATGTTTTTAAAATCAATAATTTACCTGTTATGGAGAGGGCGTTGAAAACAGCAAAAATCTCAAGCATAAGACTATTTATTAACTGTGGAGGTAGAGTTTAGTTATGTTGTCTTATTCAATTATTAGCGAAAAATCGCTAACTCTTTGTCGTTGGTTGGCCATTATTACAGCCATAGCCTCGCCTATGTCGACTGCTGTAACCAGCGTCGCCAGCATCGGCATGCTATTGACCTGGCTCATTTCAGGAGAACCCGTCCGCAGCTTAAAAATATCCGCTGAACAGCCCGCAGGTAAAATGTTGTTGCTGTTTTTTGCGTGGTTATTAATAGGCACTCTCTATGCAGAGACCAGCTGGATGGAAAAAATAGACACCTTGTCAAGCTGGAAAAAATTAGCCTTTACTTTTGTGTTACTAGGCTTGTTTTATCAAACCCATTGGAAGCGCTTGTTTATTAGTAGTTATTTAGCCGTCATGGTAATCGCCGGACTGATCGCAGTGCCGCTATGGTTGGCTGATTTAACGATAAGGTCGGGACGCGAACCCGGTATTTTTATGACCAATCATTCCTCGCAAAGCATGGCTTTTATTGCGGCGATCGTCTGCTGCGTTTTTTTATTAAAACAACAATTATCCGCACAAAAAAAATGTCTACTTGGGGCGGCTATTGTTTTATTTGTGTTTAATATTTTCTTTATTAGCACGGCGCGTAGCGGTTATTTAGCATTTCCATTTGCAGTGATATTCGCAGCCGGTTGCGTTTATGGATATAAAAAATTACTACCAATAATTGCCGTTACCGGTAGCGTAATGCTTGTAGCAATACTGTGCTCATCGACCTTACAGCAACGAACACAAACGGGATTAACGGAAAAAGCCGGATATCAAACCAGCGGGGAACTGACCTCTATAGGCGTCAGGGTTATTTTTGCAAAAAACACGCTTTCGTTAATTAAAGAACACCCCGTGTTAGGTTACGGCACTTCATCGTTTAAATCGACCTACAGCCGTTATGCCGCTGCGCAATATTCAGATTGGCGTGGAACCTCTACGTCAGATCCACATAATCAATATCTGTTTGTTTGGCTGGAAAATGGACTGATAGGGTTGTTGCTGTTCTTTGCCTATATCTATACGGCTATTCGTCAGGGACTGAACAATCAACCCTATGGCGTAATCGCAGCGAGTTTTCTAGTCGCCGTGTGCGCCTCCAGCTTATTTAATTCCCATTTTAAAACTTTTCCTGAAGGCAATTTACTCGCCTTTTTTGTCGGTATTCTATTGGCACAACGTAACGTTGAAACCAAGGAAAGTCCTTAATAATCATGCTCAGAAAAATGATTTGTTGAAAATTCAATTATTTTTAATGCATTTGTCATCACTAAGTTTATGGGTATTGCAAAATAAATTACATGATGATATGAATATAGCTGTCGATTCATAATAGTTTTCGTCCTTTTTTCAAAAGAGAAAAGTAGAAGTTTTTTGGAAACCCGGTATCGACAATCAACTATAAACATTAATATGAGGAGAGAATTATGAAAAAATTAGCATCTATATGCGCAGCTTTATTATTTCTTTTAAGTACTTCTGTTTTCGCTGAAAAACATGCCTCCGAGGCACTGGAACACGCCAATGCGGCGGTAGTTCAGGGTAAAGCAGGTAAATCCGAGAAATTAGTCGAACACGCAAAGCTGGCATTGGAGCAAACACTGGCAGCGTCCATAGTAGCCAAGGGCATACCAAAAAACCATTTGGATGAGGCTGCCAAGGAACTGCAAGAAGCCATTGATCACGGTAACTTGGATCATGCCGACGTGGCGACCAAGCATGCCGAGGCGGCAATAGAGCACATTAATAAAGCCGAAACTAAATAATATCAATAGCGCTTTGGAGGAAAGGGGCGGCTATTCCGCCCCTTTTTTTAAGTGGTTAATCGCTTATCCATTCGTATCGATCAGCGGTTAATAGCAAGAATTTCCTGAACATTATTCCAGGGGTGATTGATATGTCTATACAAAAAAAACTGTTACGGTTTTATCCCAATCCCTGCGAAGAAGTCTCCATTAAAGGCCTCTATCTTGCCCATCAATTACATAAATTGGGTACGGCCGAATCTCCCTTTGTTTATGCCAATTTCCTGTCGAGTCTGGACGGGCGCATTGCCTTGGAAGATACCGTCCACGGCACCTACATCCCCAAACATATAACAACCGCTTCCGACTTTGGCCTGTTCATGGAATTGCATGCGCAAGCAGACTGCATTATTACCCACGGCGGTTATATGCGGACATTGGCTGAAGGGCGATTGGGTAACATATTGCAGGTTAAGGACAAAGACCTTGTTGAATGGCGCCGGAACAATGGCTTAAAACCCCAGCCTGCAGTAATCATTGCCAGCGCCAGCCTGGATTTTCCGATCCACAACAGTCTCCAAGAACACGCGCAAGCCGTTCATATAGCCACCGGAAAAAATGCCGATCCGGATCGTATCCGTTATTGGCAAGATTTAGGGTATCCCGTACTTTTTACCGGCGAAGACTCAAAGGTTCACGGCGCGCCTTTGATTCATCAGCTAAGCGGGCTGGGTTACAAGACTATTTATCTTGTTGCCGGACCGCAAATGCTGGACACTGTCATCCGGGAAAAGCAGTTATCCAGGTTATACCTGACCATTACCCACCAGCTGATAGGCGGCAAAGACTTCCGTACCTTACTGACCGGGACTATGCTGGGGCTGGAAGGCAACCTGAGACTTGAAGCAATGTATTATGAACAGGACGCGCCGCCCGGATCCGGCCAGTTTTTCATGCAATTCGGTCTGGAGCGATCCACTAGCACTGACACTTAAATTCGATTTTTTAAGGGGGAGCACATGAAACAATGGGTCTGTACAACCTGCGGCTATAACATGATCGGCGATCCCCCTGATGTCTGCCCCTTTTGCGGAGCCCATCACGATAAATTTCTCAGCTGGGAAGACGCCGAAAAAACCTATCGCGTCACCGCCACTCAAATCACTGACGGTGTCACTCAATTAGTTTCCGTGCCCAAACTGGGACTGGAACATGCGGCCTACCGGATTGAAACGGAAAATGAGGCTGTATGGATCGATTGTCCTTCCGCATTTAACCGCACACTGGAACCGGTGCGGAAAATATTCTTTACTCACCCTCACTTTATGGGTGCATCCAATCAATACCGTGAGCTTTGGAATGCAAAAGTCTACCTGCATGCTTTGGACGCAGAAAATCCCTTAATCAAAGAATTTCCGGTCGATGAACGTTTCAACAATGACTTTACGATTGACGGGGTGGCAGCGTACCACATAGGCGGACATACGCAGGGCTATACGCTTTATATTTATCAGGACGTGTTGTTTATCTGTGATTACGCATTTCCGCCCGGCCCCAAAATGCGTTTAAACCCCTTCGGCCCGAAAGCCGAAACCTTACAAAGGGCGGAACGGATATTGACCATTATCAACGGCAGCACATTAAAAACCGTCTGCGGCTATAACTATGTCTGCGACTTTAAAGACTGGCTGCCTGATTTTGAACGCGCCGTTAAATCCTCCGCTCGCGGATAATGAAGATTCTTACCGTCGCTGACATTCAAGAGCTGATACAGGTTATTGGCCTGGAAAGTTTCTTCAAGCGCGTTATTACCGCTTTAGAGGAAGATTTCGGCCGTTGGAGCGAGTTTATTTTATCGCCGCGTCACGGAACCTATTATCCGGATGGCGTCATTGAATTGATGCCCTGTGCAGACCGGCAGCACTATGCATTCAAATATGTTAACGGCTATCCCGGCAATCCGCTTAAAGGCAAGCTCAACGTTGTGGCCATCGGAGTCTTAAGCGATGCCGATAGCGGCTATCCGCTAATGATTAGCGAAATGACCTTGTTGACCGCATTCAGGACAGCGGCAACGGGCGTTCTGGCCGCAAAATACTTGGCCCGTGAAGAAGCAAAAACATTAGCCATTATAGGCACCGGGGCGCAGGCGGAGTTTCAGGTACTGGCATTCGCCGGTTTTTTTCCACTGGAAGAAGTCCGCTTTTTTGATACCGATCCGCAGGCTATGGTCAAATTCTCACGGAACCTGGCCGAACAAAAGTTCAGGTTAATTCCTTGCGACACTATCGTCGAAGCCGTGCGCGATGCCGACATTGTGATAACGGCGACTGCTGCCAAAAAACGGCAGTCCTTGTTTGAAATTGAGGATATTGCACCGGGTACCTATATACATGCGATGGGCGGCGACAGTCCGGGGAAAACCGAGCTATCTGCCGAATTCCTGAAACAGGTCAGGCTGGTGGTCGAATATAAACCGCAGAGCCTTGTCGAAGGGGAGGTGCAACAATGCTCAGCCGGTCTTATCTATGCCGAATTATGGGAACTGGTCTGCAAAAATAGGCCCGGAAGGCGGAATAATCGGGAAATTACGCTATTCGATTCAGTCGGGTTTGCGTTGGAGGATTACTCGATACTGCGGGTTGTTTATGACTTGGCAAAAGAATATCAACTGGGCACAGAGTCGGATTTAATACCCGAACTCAACGATCCTAAAAACTTGTTTGGCTTGCTCAATCTTTGAAATTGAGTGGTTCGGATATTCCCGAGAACTAAGGATATTCGCCGTAGGGCGTGCCGTGCGCGCCTTAGCTTCCAAGGCGCGCACGGCACGCCCTACGGCAATAAACTCCCTCCGCTTGGTGATACTACCTATTGATTCAAGGCATTGATTTCTCTAATCTGTAAATATTCAAAAAGCGACATTTGGAAAACATCTATGACTAACCTGATCCGTAAGACATGTGAAGTATGCAGAATTGGCGCACCGTTGGCCACTCAGGCGGAAATCGACGAATTTATGCCGCAACTACAGGGCTGGGAGCTTGTTGAGATAGACGGCATCAAGCGCTTACAAAAAACCTTCAAGTTCAATGACTTTGCAAACGCCCTGTCGTTTACCAATAAAATCGGCGCACTTTGCGAGCAAGAAGGCCATCACCCGGCCATTTTAACGGAATGGGGCAGGGTAACCGTGACCTGGTGGTCTCACAAGATAAAAGGACTGCACGTTAATGATTTTGTTATGGCCGCCAAGACCGACGCTTTGCTATAAGGTCTCCCCGTAGAATGCCTCAATAATCTTTTTCATCAAGTGTAAGGTTTTATTTTCAGAGTCTTTTTCAGGATTAAATTCGCTGATTTCCAGGCCGCATATTTTCGGATGCCGATTAATCAATGCCAGCGCTTTTAGCAGTTCCTCTGCTTTAATGCCGCCTTGAGCGGGCGTTTCAACGCCGGGAGCATCGTCAGGATCGATAAAATCCAAATCGATGCTGATGCCGATAACCTGACACGATAGGCTGAGTTTATCGATGGCTTTAGTTAACGCTTGGGCAAGCCCATCAATCTGTCCGGCAAAAATAATTTCTACCTTCGCTTGCTTTAATAGGTCGAATTCTTCATTTTCGTAACTCCGGACGCCAATCAGAATGAGGTTTTCCGGTTTGATGAAATCGGAACCGGGATACATCGCCGCCAGTTTTTTATCCGCTTTGCCAAGCAAAGCGGCCAGCGGCATGCCATGAATATTGCCGGATGGCGACGTAGCAAAAGTGTGCGCATCCATATGGGCATCCAGCCAGATCAGGCCGAATTTATCGGGCTGCTGCAATCCATTCAGTACGCCGCCCCAGGTTCCCAACGCACAGGAATGGTCGCCGCCAATGACCAGAAAGGGTTGGTTTTGTTCTGTCCAGTGTTGGGTAAAACGGCTTATCGATTGATTAAGCCTGGATAATTTTTCCTCCTTTGACCCGTGACTCTCAGGATGAATCCAATGCCATTGGAGATTCAGGCGTTTTTGTTCAGGTTTTTGTCGAACAAATTCATCGTGCAGCATTTCTGCCGCATAGCCACATAAACGCATTGGCCCGCCCAGACACGATGCTACGCCTAAAGTTTGTAATATAGCCATAATGGGAAATGTAAGTTCAGAGGTTTCCGATAGTCATTATCCATGGTGAAATCAATTCAGCAATGTACTTTTGGCGGTAGCTTCACCGTTAACATCTCGCTCAATGTCGTCCTGTTGTAAGCAATGGTACGGATAGATATAAAGTCAAAAAAATCAATAATAGCCACTAGAGCAGTGGAAATCTAACTTAGTTCAACATAACTAACAATCGCATCAACTCGGATTGCTCATTATGCAGCACATGCCCAGATTAAACAGAGGAAAAGGAGCAGCTACCCGTTATTTAGAAGAAAAGGGTATGGGAAAAGGTAGCCCCCTTTTTCGTACTTTACCCCTAAACAAAATGACGGACGAAGAATTTTTACAGTTATGAAAAGTTATTTACTCGACACCGATAGGGCCGTAGGGCCGAATGGCGACAGCGTATTCCGCCGTATGGAGTCCAATTATTCTGCGCATCGCACAGACGGGGACTCTTTTTCAATCATTGTCATTGTAGAATTCCAATGAGGATACCGTACCGGCTTTTTGGGGCCTTTCTGCTATCGGCCATCGCTTGGGCAGCGCACGCTAAGGCAAACGAGCCCGGTGCCGAACAAATCGCCCATTCCATTCACGTCGTCCAGTTGGAACTTGAGGGGCCGATTGGCCCGGCAAGCAGCGACTATGTTGCTCGCTCGCTGGATTATGCGGCCGAGACTAAAGCCTCCCTGATCATCCTGCGCATGGACACGCCCGGCGGACTGGATACGGCCATGCGCGAGATCATCAAGAAGATCATCGCATCACCGGTTCCCGTCGCGGTCTATGTCGCCCCCGGCGGCGCTCGTGCAGCCAGTGCCGGAACTTACATCCTCTATGCCAGCCATATTGCGGCGATGGCGCCCGGCACCAATCTCGGGGCGGCTACCCCGGTGAACATCCCGATGCCCTCTGGCCTCAACGAAGAAAAATCGCGAACCAAAGGCAAAACTGAAAATGGCAACCCAGAAAATGCCTCTGCCATGGAGCGGAAGATGACCAACGATGCTGCCGCTTATATCCGAGGGCTGGCCAATCTGAGGGGGCGCAACGCGGACTGGGCGGAAAAGGCGGTCAGGGAATCGGCCAGCCTGTCCGCGGAAGAGGCATTGGCGTTGCATGTCATCGACTTCCTGGCCGCCGATGTCGACGACCTGCTGAAAAAGGCCGACGGTCGTTCAGTGAATGTTTTGGGCCAGACGATAAAACTGAATCTCGCAGGCGCCCGGATCGAGCCGGTCGAACCCGACTGGCGTAATCGGCTGTTGTCAGCCATCGCGAATCCTAATGTCGCTTACGTATTGATGTTGATCGGAATCTATGGATTGATCCTGGAGTTTTATAACCCCGGCACCGTTGCGCCCGGCACCATCGGCGCAATTTGCCTGTTGCTGGCGCTCTATGCCTTCCAGGCGCTGTCGGTCAACTACGCCGGTGTGGCTCTGATTCTGCTGGGTCTTGGGCTGATGACTGCCGAAGCCTTCGCGCCGAGTTTCGGGATCCTTGGCATCGGAGGCATAACCGCGTTTGTATTCGGTTCAATCATTCTTATGGATACCGGGATTACAGGGCCGGAAGAAGTGAGCCCGGCCGTGATTGCGGCTTTTGCCGTCAGTAGTGCGGCGTTATGCATCGTAGCCACACGGCTGTTGCTCAGAGCACGTAACAAACCGGTGGTTGCGGGACGCGAGCAGCTGATCGGCAGCATAGGAACCGCCATGGAAGACTTTGCTGTCGAAGGAAGAGTCTGGATTCACAGCGAAGCATGGGCGGCCCATGCCGGACAGCCCGTGCATCATGGGCAAAAGGTCAAGGTTATTGCCATTACAGGCCTAACCTTGATCGTCGCCCCACTTCAAAACAATAAAGGAGACTAATCCATGTTCATGAATCTGTTTAGCATACTCTTGGCGATGCTGATCCTCCTGCTGGTCAGCGGTATCCGAATCATGCGTGAATATGAGCGGGCGGTGGTATTTCTATTGGGCCGATTCTACCAAGTCAAAGGCCCCGGCTTGATCTTCATCATCCCGATCATTCAGCAAATGGTGAAGGTGGATTTGCGGACCATCGTTATGGATGTTCCTACCCAAGACGTCATTTCACGGGACAATGTGTCGGTCAAAGTCAGCGCAATCGTCTTTTTTCGGGTGATCGAGCCGGAGAAGGCGGTGATTCAGGTTGAGCACTATTACGAGGCGACCAGCCAGATGGCGCAAACAACGCTGCGCTCGGTGTTGGGGCAGCACGAGTTGGACGAAATGCTGGCGGCACGGGACAAGCTCAATGCTGACATCCAAACCATTTTGGATCAGCAGACCGAATCCTGGGGAATCAAGGTTTCCAATGTAGAGATCAAACAGATGGATTTGAATGAGACCATGATTCGGGCCATCGCTCGACAGGCCGAAGCCGAGCGGGAACGCCGCGCCAAGGTGATTCATGCTGAAGGTGAATTACAGGCATCCCAAAAATTGGTAGAGGCCGCGAAGACTCTAGCGCAGTCGCCAAGCGCGATTCAATTACGCTACCTGCAAACGCTTACTGAGATTGCCGGAGACAAATCCAATACCATCGTTTTTCCATTGCCGATGGAACTGCTTGAATCATTAAGTGTTGGCATTAAACGGCAATAAACGGGAGCCGGCAAACTTATCGCAAAAGATGCTGACTTTCGGCGGCAACTCCAGCCACATCGCACTGGCATTGGCAAAAGGAAACGTCCTCTTTTACACGGTCATATTAGAACCCGAAGTTGGTAAAGCGACACAAAGCCCTCTCCAGCGGGAGAGGGTTGGGTGAGGGGAATCTAAAATAAGGAAAATGCTTATTTATATCCCCTCATCCCAACCTAATCATGCCGGACTCTCCTGTCCGGCACCCTGCGGGCGAGTGCAAATCCGCTCCCGGCGGATTTGTCCCTGAGGGAGAAGGAGCAAATGTCGCTTTACTAACTCCGGACTCTATACTTTGAATACCCACCCTGCCGGAGCCACTATGTCAACAGAAGCGGCTATAACCATTCAGCATCTGAGTAAAAGCTATCAGGAGTCCGGGCAACGCCATGAGATTTTCAAGGACTTGAATTTACAGGTGACCAGCGGCGAATTTATTGTTTTGCTAGGCCGTAGCGGCTCCGGTAAATCGACTTTTTTAAATCTGGTCAGCGGCATTGATCAGCCGGACAGTGGCGAAATTATCATTAACGGCATTCAACTAACCGGACTTTCCGAACATGATCGTACCCTGTTTCGCCGGCATCATATCGGTTTTGTGTTCCAGGCTTATAATCTGATTTCTACATTGACGGTTGGTGAAAACCTGCTGTTGCCTCTGGAGCTGATCAAGCGCACGAGCCGTCAGGAGCGGGATAATGTTGCCTCGCTACTGGAGCAACTCGATCTCGCCGATCGTTTTGACACCTATCCCGACCGCCTATCCGGCGGGGAACAGCAACGGGTCGCGATTGCCCGCGCGCTGATTCATGATCCGGATGTCATTCTTGCCGATGAGCCGACCGGTAATCTGGATCTGGATACCGGGCAACAGGTGCTGGCGCTGTTCGATACGCTGGTAAAAAATGTAGGCAAGACCCTAATCATGGTGACCCATAGCCCTGAGGTGCTCGGTAAAGCCGACCGGATTTTTTCGATCCGCAACAAGTCGCTGGCGAACGCCAGGGATGGTGTGTATGCCGCAAGCCTGTAAGGAACAGATGCGGCGGTTGAGGGTTAGCCGATGAGCTCTGTTCTAAATCGCGCCAGCCGTAATTTTTTATGGCGGCACCCCTGGCAACTGGCGCTGGCGATTGTGGGCATCGCGCTGGGCGTAGCGGTGGTGATTTCTATCGATCTGGCGATGGAAAGTTCGCTCAACGCTTTTAATCAGGCCGGCAAGGCATTTTCCGGGGTGGCAACCCACCGGATTGTTGCCGGCGACGGCGGTCTTGATGAAAAACTGTATCGACGGCTCAGAGTCGATGAAGGTATACAAAAACTATCGCCGGTAGTGAACGGTTATGTTTTTGTGTCAAAACAAACCGATGCCGGTTTCAACCTGATTGGGATCGACCCGTTCATTGAAAAATCGTTTCAATCGATCTGGCAAACCCGGCACAATGAAAACATGACCACTGATTGGTTAACCCGTTTGATCACAGAGCCGAATACCGCGCTGATCAGTGAGCAAACTGCATCGCGTTTGGGCCTGAATATCGAGGATGATTTAACGATTGATACTGATCATGGCGAGCGCCGGTTAAAAATTATCGGGCTGTTATCGCCAAACAATGCTGTATCCGAGCAGGTTTTGTCCCGGCTGATCGTTACCGATATCGCCACGGCTCAGGAGGTATTGGAAATGTTTGGGCGGCTCAGTTCCATCGAAGTGCTGATCGATAAACATCAGCCTGACGCCGCACCTGCTCCCGGCAGGCCTGCGGCAGACACACCATCCTTGGCGATAATACGTAAGGCGCTACCGGGCAATGCCTTGCTAGTCGAGGCAGAAAGCCAGTCGCAAGCCATGCGGGAAATGACCCGGGCATTTTCAATCAATTTAAAAGCCTTGGGATTGCTTTCACTGCTGGTGGGCATGTTCCTGATCTATAACACGATGACTTTTCTGGTCATGCAGCGCCGGCGTTTGATCGGCAGTTTGCGTTCAATCGGCGTAACCCGGAGGCAAATTTTTAAATTGATTATCGGCGAAGCTTTGGTATTGGCGGCCATCGGCACCCTGATCGGCATCGTGCTGGGCATTGCTCTCGGACAGGGACTGTTGTATCTGATTTTGGGAACCATCAATGCCATTTATTTCCACATCGATGCGGCTTCATTAATGATCACGCCTTTACAAATAGGCAAGGGCGCATTGCTGGGAATTACCGCTACACTGCTGGCGGTTTTGCCGCCTGCCTTTGAAGCGACGCGCATATCGCCGGTAACGGTATTGGTCCGGTCGCAACTGGAATCGGGCATACGCCGGTTAATCAAAACCGCGAATCTGATTGGCGAGGTATTTATACTCGGCGGAATGGCGCTGGCGATAGGGTCCGGCAAAAGCATCGTCTTGGGTTTGGCCAGCATTTTCCTGCTGCTGTTTGGATTTGCGATGATGACGCCTGCCATGACGCTGATGTTTATGAAGCTGATTGAACGTGTATTCGGGCGGCGTTCAGGAATTTTAGTCCGCCTGCCCGCACGCATGGTCTCCGCTGAAATCAGCAGAACAGGCATCGCCATCGCCGCGTTAATGATTGCCGTTTCCGCGACGATAGGCATGGATTTGATGATAGACAGCTTTCGCCAGACGGTTGCGGACTGGCTGCAAACCAGTCTCCGTGCCGACCTTTATGTGTCATCGCCGGGTGAGAAGATGCCGGGTACCAGGGCAGAGCAGGATCATCGTTTAAAGGCAAAGCTGGCCGAACTTCGGGACGTAAAGATGCTCAGCAGCGTATTGCATACCAACACTGCAATCGTCAAGGAGGGTGTGTCCGCAGGCGCGGCGGCGGAAAACGATTTTACTAAAGTAGCGGTGTTCGAGCTGAATGAAAAATCCAGGCCGGGCTTTATCTTTAAACATAAAGCGGATCACACACTTTGGGACAGGTTTGAGCAGCAACAGACGGTCATCGTCACCGAAGCCTATGCCTATCACCAGGGCGTCAAAATCGGCGATAAAATTCGGTTGCAGACCGGTCATGGCAGTGAGCCTTTTGAAGTGCTAGGCATTTACGCAGATTACAGCGGCGACCAGGGACACTTAGCCATGAGCCGCCGGAATTATCGGCATTACTGGCCGGATTTGGGATATTCCGGCATCGGCGTTTATGCCAAGGATGGCGTCGATTTGCAACAGCTGGAAAACCGGATCAATAAACTCCTAACAGGGCAGCAGTCGGTTCAATCCGATCAGGCGATTTATAAAGCTTCAATGGATCTGTTTGAACAGACTTTTACGATTACTGAAACATTGCGCTGGCTGTCAGCGGCTATCGCTTTTGTCGGCGTGTTCAGCGCGTTGATGGCATTGCAGTTTGAGCGGACCCGGCAACTGGGCATTTTGCGGGCCATAGGCATCACTTCCGGGCAACTCGCTGTGCTGATTACCGGTGAAACCGGGTTGATGGGACTGGTCGCCGGCCTCATTGCCGTTCCTGTCGGTTATATCGTCGCTTATATGTTGATTTTTGTGATTTATCAGCGCTCATTCGGCTGGACGATGGCGTTTCATTTTAATCCTGGAGTGATCTACCAGGGTCTGGCTTTGGCGTTGATTGCAGCAACGCTGGCCGGCATCTTGCCCGCGCTGAAAATGGCGCAAACCAAGCCCGCAGAAGCGTTGCGGTCAGAATGAAAGCTAAGCGGACTTTTCTTGGTTTGATCATACTGCTGGTTATTCTGGCGGCGATTGTTTTATGGTGGCCTTCGATGTTTCCATCCGACATCGAACCTGTTGCCGATCAATCTTTCAGCAAAACAGCCGCCCAAAAAGATAAATCGTTCAGCGACCTGTTATCCGAAGACGATGCGGATTTTGCCCGAGCCATAAAACCTCGACAGTTCTTATTTCCACTCGATCACGGCGCGCACAACCTATACCGGACTGAATGGTGGTATTTCACCGGCAATCTGGAAAATCCCGATGGCCGGAAATTCGGCTATGAACTGACTTTTTTCCGCTTTGCGCTGTCGGCAAAGACCCATTCATCCCGGTCTGTCTGGCGAAATAATCAACTATACATGGCTCATTTGACGCTGACCGATGTTAAGGAAAATCGATTTTACACAGACGAACGTTTCAGCAGAGCGGGCAATGAGCTTGCCGGTGCAGCCGATAACAAATATCACGTTTGGCTGTACGACTGGTCGGCAACGGCAGAGGACAAGGTAGATTTTCCGCTACGCTTGCGGGCCAAAAGCGATGAATTTGCCATTGATCTGCTGTTAAACACGCAAAAAAGCCTGGTTTTACAGGGAGAACAGGGCTTAAGCCGGAAAAGCGCCGAACCCGGCAATGCCTCCTATTATTACTCCTATACCCGATTGCCGACGCTGGGCACTCTGAGCATTGCCGGCCTTGATCATTCTGTAAGCGGTAATAGCTGGATGGACCGGGAATGGAGCACCAGTTCCTTGTCAAAAGAACAAAGCGGCTGGGACTGGTTCGCCTTGCAGTTCTCCGATAACAGCGAATTAATGTTTTATCAATTAAGGCGCAAAGACGGTCAACTAGACAGCAACAGCGCCGGGTCGTTCGTTTTGGCAGACAGTACGAAAGTGCCGCTGAAAATGCAGGATGTCACGATAAAAGTTATCGATACCTGGCGCAGTCCTCATTCAAAGATTAATTACCCGTCTCAGTGGCGGCTATCCGTGCCCAGCCAGAAAATTGAAATCGATGTCGTCCCGTTGATAAACGATCAGGAGCTCAATGTCAGTTACCGGTATTGGGAAGGCGCGGTCACCATTACCGGAACCAAAAACGGTAAAACGATTTCAGGTCAGGGCTATGTTGAATTGGTTGGGTATTAGTGAGCGCTGGGTCTACTGCGGTTTCCAGGATGAAGAAGATTTGCAGTATCAACCGCATAGGCGCGAAAGGCCATTATAGGGATCATTCACGAGGTTAAGAAAATTAATCAATGGGGTGATTTTCAAAAGGAGCATTCTATGACAAAAAACAAAACAACACAGTTTCGCTCGAACAGGGTTTGCCGCCTGAGGCCGAGGCCTTAAAAGACAGCCTTCTGACACGCTGGGGCCGGGAATTCATGGCCCTCGCGATCAAACTCTTACCTGAGTATCTTATTCTCGTGCTTCTGCTTGGAGCCACAAGGGTTTGGCTTTTCCCGGTGCTTGGCGCTCATGATGGGATATTCTGGATCGTTGCAATGGCGGTAGCGGGTACGCTGTTCGTCATACCCACTGCCGGAGAGGTACCTATTGTGCAAGCAATGTTCGCTTTGGGTATGGGCGCGGGCCCTGCCGGGGCGCTCATTATGACGCTGCCGGCTGTTAGCCTGCCTTCGCTGGCCATGCTCAGTCGCATCTTTAGTTGGCGGACCCGTCTCGTGATTGTGGGCGGCGTTGTACTTTCAGGCATTGCCGGCGGACTTATAGTGATGATCGCATTTTAACGTGAAGAACCCTCAGACTTAACAACGCAACTTATGAGTGGCCGTCGTGGGGCGAGTGCCGACCGTCGCGAATAGCAGCAATGTGCCATAAGCTGCCACAGAATACGCATTGTCCACTGACTGCAAACTGGCTCATTGCCGCCAATGATTAAAATTGCTTAAAACTCCAGAAAAACTTAAGCCACTTATGAAACTCGCGGTTTTGCTCGTCCAAAGCCAACACAGGTGCCGTTTTTGATCAGCTTGAACTGAAAGATGAGCAATATACTCGGCTGATAACTTCTGCATCCCGGTTTAAACAGCAGGTTTACGTAATCAAAAGAGTTCCGGATAGGCCATTAATGATCGACAGTCTCGACGTTAGCCAATACAATTCCCTTTAATATAAAGAATATCGACAAACCTTGCCTCCGAGAGGGCGGTTAAGTTCAACAGCATTTATACGCCATCTGTGCACGACATATAAATGCTTATAAGTTAGCTCTTTCCTCACTGCTGAACTGGCATTGTTTATATGTAGTATTTTCGAAAAGGTTAGCGTTCAGAGGAAAGGATATATAGATGGCAACAAAGAGGGATAGCTATAGTGAAAATGAGCACAGTATTCTCTATGCAGAAACTGGTGGGTGCTGTCCTTTATGCACATTGCCAATTCTTTTTCAAAAAAAGGGGTCAAAAAAACCCAGCAAAGGCTATGAAGTTGCCCACATCTATCCATTAAACCCGACGCAGTCGCAAGCTACGGCTCTTGTTGGGTATCCTGTTCCTCCTGATATTAATGTTCTTGAGAACGTCATTACTTTATGTCCAACGTGCCATACCCAATACGACAAAGATTTTAAGCTTGATGATCTAATAAGGCTCAGAAAAATTAAGGATGGATATTTGAGTGAGACGAAAGCAAAGCACACCGTGTCGCAGTACACAATTCAAGAGGAAGTCTACGAAATCTTGGATGCAATCGTTGCATTTGATTTTGATGAAACTTTACTGTCGTCCACTAAACTTGATGTTTCAACAGTGGATAAAAAGCTCAAGACAGGGATGAGTCCACTTCAGAAGCATGAAATCAAGTTCAATGCTATCAGTTTCTATGTGCGGATACGGGACCACATTCGTACGCTGGAGCAACAAGACCAAGCTTCGGTACGAATTCTTCAGAATCAAATTAACTCGTACTATCTTGCCATGAATAAGCAAAATCCTGAAAACAAGGATCTGGTATTCAACTATGTTGCGCAGTGGATCAGTGCAAAAACCAATAAGCCAATCTTGGCTGCGAAGGTGTTGACTTCTTTTTTTGTCCAGAACTGCGAGGTCTTTGATGTTGGTACCGAGTAAGTTTACGAGGCTTGAAGAGTCCACTATCTTCAAGATGAGATGTATTCTGGCCAATAAAAAGGAAAGAGAAAGTGTTCTTGAGGCATATCTCAGAACTAAAGATTTTTTCTACGATGCCAGCGAGTTTCTCCATGCGCTTGATATCTTATACGTCTTGGGTTTGGTAAACATTAAAGATAATTCGGGGTTGATTGAGTATGCTTAAAGAGATCGAGTGCCCTTTGTTCAATCACGCTAGAATTTCTTTTCATCAAGGACTCAACATCGTATTGGGCGATGATGATGCCAAGAATTCTATTGGCAAGTCTACGGCATTGATGGTTATAGACTTTGCACAAGGAGGCGACAGCTTCGTTAAGGATGAGGCGGGCGCCATTAGAGCACTTGGCCATCATCACTATAATTTTTCCTTTGCGTTTGCGGGGCAGCCTTATTTCTTCTCTCGTTCAACCGACGCTTCGGATGTGGTGTATGTCTGTGATAAAGATTATGCAAGGCTGAGCGAGTTGTCTGTGAAGGATTATCGCAGGATGCTAAAAGAACTTTATGGACTAGCAAGCCTAGAAAGTTCGTTTCGCTCTATTGTGAGTCCCTTTACTCGCATTTGGAGGAAAGGAGGGCTGGAGCCAGATCAGCCATTTATCTCCGATCCTAAAGAATCATCTGGAACAGCAATTAGCCGTTTGATTGATCTCTTCCAGCGCAGCGCGGATATTGCTGCTGAGAAGAAGGTGATTGATGAGCAAAAAGAGCGCAAGAAGCTTATCAGTAACTCAATGAATGCGAATATTATCCCCAAAATAAACAATACTCGGTACAAAGCAAACACTAAGATTATTGCTGAGAATACTGTGCAGATTGAACAACTCAAGCAGGGGTTTAGTGGAGCACTCAATGCCTATGAGGCTCTGTTTGACGAAAACCTGCGGCGTAAGCAGCAGCGTAAGAACGAGCTTATAAGTTCGAGAGGTGAGCTTTACAGTAAATTAAAAAGATTGCAGCGGGAAATTTCCGGTATAACGCCGCGACTCGCCGCAAATATTGCGCTTGTGGCTGAATTCTTCCCCACTGTGAACGCGGAGAGACTTGAGCAAGTAGAAGCATTTCATCAGAAAATTGGAAGTATCGTTAAGAAGGAACTCAAAGATGAGCTTGCTGCTGCTCAATTGGAAGAATCTGCTCTTACCAACGAGATTATGTCTTTGGAGCAGCAAATTCAATCTTCCTTGAAGTCAAAGGGTATGCCGGATGACTTGTTTAAACGCATATATGACTTGAAGGAAACCACGGATAAAGCAGCTGAAGAAAATAAATACTTTGAGCAAAAGGCGCTGCTCGAAGAGGCAATAAAGATATCTGGTGATCGATTGAATGGAATTTATGCAAAAATCTTCCTTGATATTGAGGCGAAACTCAATTTGAAGCTAAAGGCATTCAACAAGGTTGTTTACGGCCCCACCAGAAATAGCTCGGAATTGCGAATAAAAAGTTCTAATTCCTATAGTTTCACTTCCCCGGAGGATACGGGGACTGGGAAATCATATGCTGGCTTGATCGGATTTGATATGGCCATGCTCTCTTTAACTAGGCTGCCGTTTGTCATACATGATTCTGTTATCTACAAGAACATTGAAGTAGCCGCTATAAAACGAATTCTCAGAATTTTGGCTTTTATCAAATCAAAGCAAATTTTCTTGTCTTTTGATGAGGCAAAAAAATTTGGCCCTCAAACGGAACAGCTAATTAAGAAATTCACTGTCTTGAAATTGAGTCACAACGATCTTCTTTACAATAGAGACTGGCGCGATAAGAAGTAGAGTTAACCTTTCGGTCAACTGGATAGCCTAAAGCTAAGTTTTTGGTTCCCCTTCGCTGCTGCGGTTGCCAGTTACGTCCAACGTTGAATGACAGCTCATTGCATCACAATCGACATTGAGTAGAAAGCTTTGAATGTCCCGGATGGGTCGAACTCGGTCTTTCACGAATGACGCAGTCCGGCCATGTGCGGTCGGTTATCGTAGCCGGGCCTATGACCGCATTCGCACGGAAAGCGGACGTAACATATAAAAACTGGACGATGACAGCCAGAGATAGATTAGCTGCAAATATCCGAAGCCATCGACCCGAATTAATTGCCAAAGGGATCTTCCCCTCGGGGGTCGGGGCATTGATTTACAATTCAGTAATCGCTCAGCTTTGTATAGGGTATCTGTTGAGATATTAAGCCCATGTTCGACGCCTCAGTTTCTAATCTTGTACCCAGTCTTAAACACCCACCCTACAAAAGTTAGGCAGATGATAAGAAAGCCAAACGTCATGCCAATACTCATGCCGATGTGCACATCGGCGACACCGTAGAAGCACCAGCGAAAGCCGCTGATCAAATAGACCACTGGATTGAACAGGGTGATCTTCTGCCACAATGGAGGCAACATTGTGATCGAATAGAACGCGCCGCCCAAGAATGTGAGCGGGGTGACGATCAACATCGGAATCACCTGTAGTTTCTGAAAATTATCGGCCCATAGACCGATAATGAAGCCAAACAGGCTGAAAGTAACCGCAGTGAGCAACAGAAAAGCGATCATCCATAAGGGGTGGGCGATCTCGTAGGGCACGAAAATGCGGGCGGTGCCCAGAATAAGTAGCCCCAACATCACCGATTTGGTCGCCGCCGCCCCCACATAACCAATGAGTATCTCAATCCATGAAACCGGTGCTGATAACAGTTCATAAATAGTGCCTGACCACCTGGGCATGTAAATGCCGAAAGAAGCATTGGATATGCTTTCGTTCAGTAAATTCAGCATGACCAGTCCTGGGATGATGAAGGCGCCATAACTGATGTCGTCAATGTTGCCCATACGCGAACCGATGGCTTTGCCGAATACGATGAAGTACAACGAGGTGGTCAGTATCGGTGCGGCGATGCTTTCCCACAGAGTACGAAAGGTGCGTGCCATTTCAAAGTGGTAAATGGCGCGAATGCCATAGGTATTCATTGAAGTATCTCCTTGGGCTGATGCACCAGACTGACGAAGATGTCCTCCAATGAACTCTCGCTGGAGCGTAAGTCTTTGAATTCGATATTGTGTTCATCTAGCGTGCGCAATAGCTCGGCAATGCCGGTTTCTTCTTTTTGGCTGTCGAAGCGATAAACCAAGGCATGTCCATCGTCGGAGAGCGCTAATGGCCAAGCGTTTAGCTCGGCCGGGATGCTGTCCATGGGCTGTCGCAAAGTCAGCGTGAGCTGCTTTTTGCCGAGCTTGCGCATCAGTACATCTTTGTCTTCAACAACAATCAGTTCACCTTTGCTGATGACGCCGATGCGGTCTGCTATGTCTTCGGCTTCTTCAATGTAATGTGTGGTCAGAATGATGGTGGTACCCTGCTGACGCAGTTCGCGTACCATGCGCCACATGTCGTGTCGTAACTCCACATCCACGCCGGCACTCGGCTCATCGAGGAACAATATCGTTGGCTCATGCGCGAGGGCTTTGGCAATCAGCACGCGACGTTTCATGCCGCCTGATAACGTCATGATTTTTTGGTCGCGTTTGTCCCATAGGGACAGATCGCGCAGCACTTTTTCCAGGTAGGTTGCGTTGGGGGCCTTACCGAATAGCCCCCGACTGAATTTGATCGTGGCCCAGACCGACTCAAACGAGTCCGTATAGAGTTCTTGCGGCACCAACCCGATGGTTGCCCGCGCCGCGCGGTAGTCTCGCACGGTGTCGTGACCGTCGGCGATGATGGTTCCTGAGTTAGCTTTGACGATGCCGCAGATGATGCTAATCAGTGTCGTCTTGCCCGCACCATTGGGTCCGAGCAAGGCGAATATCTCACCGCGTTTTATCTCCAGATTGATTTTTTTGAGCGCTTGGAAACCGCCGGCATACGTCTTGTTAACGTCGCGCAAGAAGATGATGGGAACGGAATTTTCGGCGGCTGCGGATGTGGGCATTGTCTTTATGAATGATAGGCTAGGTGTAAGGATTCTTTCACAGTGCAAATCTTGAGCAATCATGGGTAAATCTGCCGTTTCTCCGGCAGTAGTCTAAGAGTCCAGACCTTTATTGTAATCTGATGTTTGGATGAGTTTAAACAAACAACAGTAAAGTCTCATAGACGTGTAGTTTAATCAATTTCAAGAGCCTATATTTAATAATAGGCTTTCGAATACCAAAGCAATTAATTCATCGAGTTAGTGTCATACGTTTCTATACATATTGTGTTTTTAGTTTGAAGTGTTATGGTTTTATTTACGGTTGAAATGGAATGGTGCTTTTAAACTCCAGATGACACTCAGCAACCAATTGCGGACATGCGGTTTACATTTTGTATTATCCGGAAACTATTTTTCTCCACATTGAAGTGTTAACGCCGCTCGTCGCGCCGACTGATAAGGAGGCACGACCCTACTTTCGTCCAATAGACTGTCTCCACGCTTCTGGCTTAATCGCAGCCGTAGTTTCCTAATCGATTGAACAAAGGAGGAACACAATGAACATTCTGATGGTACTGACGTCTCATGACACGCTTGGGAATACAGGGAGGAAGACGGGGTTTTGGCTGGAAGAATTCTGCGCCCCTTACTACACGTTCATTGATGCGGGTGCTAGCGTTACGGTCGCTTCCCCCAAAGGCGGTGAACCGCCGCTCGACCCCAAGAGCGACACACCTGAGGGGCAGACCGACCTTACAAGCCGATTTAAGAAAGATCCTAAAACGCAGGCCGTACTGGCCGGCACGACGAAACTGTCCGACGTGAAGGCGCAGGATTACGACGCGATCTTTTATCCGGGCGGTCACGGCCCGATGTGGGACTTGGCTGAAGATCCAATCTCGAATACCTTGATCGAAACGTTTTACAGCGCAGGCAAACCCGTCGGGGCGGTCTGTCATGGTCCTGCCGTGTTGCATCACGCAATGTTTAACGGCGAACCGATTGTGAAGGGGAAACGCGTCACAGGCTTTACAAATTCAGAAGAAGAGGCCGTTCACCTCACTGAGATAGTGCCGTTTCTGGTCGAGGATGAACTCAAGCGCCTGGGCGGCCACTTCGAAAAGGTCGCCGACTGGCAGAGTTTCGCGATCGCCGATGGCCATCTGATCACCGGGCAGAACCCTGCGTCTTCAACAGCGGCGGCCCAGCAACTCATCAAGCTGCTGGCGTCGACTCCGGTAGGCATAAGTTGAACCGCCGGCCTTCCGCAAAGGCAAATTCGACTTTTGGCTTATTCGCTAACCTATGGATAATTATATAATTTTTGGGCTGGCGTGTAATATCCGATAGTATGCAGCTTCATTATTAATGACGCGCATACGTTTCTTAGTATTTTTTCAGTTCCTGTACAGCACAAAGGAGAATAAAAATGGCATTAAGAATAAATGATGAAGCACCTGATTTCACAGCCACCACAACGCATGGAATCATTAATTTTCATGAATGGATTGGTAATGGATGGGCTATCTTATTTTCTCATCCCAAGGACTTTACGCCGGTGTGTACCACTGAGCTGGGCTATATGGCAAAGCTAGAGCCTGAATTCACGAAACGAAACTGCAAGATTATTGGTTTAAGCGTTGATCCAGTGGATAACCACTCCAAATGGGTAAAAGATATCGAAGAAACACAAGGCTGTGCTGTTAATTATCCGATGATCGGCGATACTGATTTGGCAGTGGCGAAGCTTTATAATATGTTGCCTGCTGATGAGACAGGTTCGTCAGAAGGCCGAACAGCAGCTACAAATGCAACGGTTCGCTCCGTTTTTATCATTGGTCCGGACAAAAAAATTAAGCTGATGCTTACCTACCCTATGACAACGGGGCGTAACTTTGACGAAATTCTGCGGGTTTTAGATTCAATGCAGCTAACGGCTAAGCACAAAGTCGCTACACCAGTTAATTGGAAAAACGGTGAAGATGTCATTATTGTCCCATCAGTATCCGATGAGGAAGCAAAAGGAATGTTTAAAGAAGGTTGGAAAACACTAAAGCCATATCTGCGTTTGGTTAAGCAACCGCACTAGCAGGTTATTCCAGCGGTCAGCCTCTGGTGTCTCCTGGAGACGCTACGTTAACTTATAAATCCTGCCATTTATATGGTTAAAAACTTATAACATTAGACATTTCGATACGGACTGTCTAATGTTTTCAGCGACCGCTTAAGGTCGAACTGCAACAGCCCCCCCGTAGCTCCGTAGGTCGGGCAGCAGCTTTTCGTTGCCCGACATTTTGATGTGTGTGAATGTCGGGCATAAACAGCTTGCCCGACCTACGTGACTTATTTTTAACCAAAACAGAAATAAAGGTTTTTCAATCCCTCTACGCCGCTTTGTTGATACAACTGAAAGTAATCGCGCAAAGTACGTTCATAAATGCCCACCAATAAGGCGATCTTATTATTAGGCAGTCCACGGCTTTTTAGCCACAATGCTTCCAGGCGCCTACGTACTAACGGTATGGGGTGGGTCTGCCTTTCCTTTTTTAAAATATCTAATGTTTCCGGAGTAAATTCAATATCTGCTGTCATCATAATTCTTTTGCCAAAGAGCTTTAGTACGCTGGTGAATCGATTGAGTAATAAATAAAAAAGTGGGGGCGAAAATACTTTGCTACCACTGAGGCCTTACTCATAGGGCAAATAGCTTAGGCAATAATTTGGCGTTTTAGGATATGTACGAACACCTAGAAGGCGTATAGGAAAGCGTAACGGTAGTGGAGCCGCAAACAAAACACCCTCAATAAATCAACACGATTTCATAGGGGGCGCCAATAATTCGTTATTTTTCGGCGTCTCAAATAGCGTCAAATCGTCCATGTTCTTGGCAGAAACTCAATTTTTCCAACAACGCTGTTCAAAAGGATACTATTAGCTGTCATAAGGCTTAAACAAAGGAGAAATCACTATGCATTTTCAAATACAGGTTCCTAATGCACATTCGGCGGGTATCCTCGAAGTTTTCTCGCCTTATGACGGCAAACAAGTCGGTTCTGTCGAAACCGTTGACGCAGCCGGTGTCGAACAGGCGTTACAAAATATGACTACGGTTTTTAGTGATCGTCAGTCCTGGCTACCGGCACATGAGCGCATCGCTATTCTGGAACGTACCGCACGACTCATGCAGGAACGCTCCGAACAATTAATCGCACTCGCCATTGCTGAAGGGGGCAAGCCTTATCAAGATACCAAGATTGAACTAATGCGGGCCATAGCCGGCATACAAAACTGTATTGACTGTATCCGTACCGAACACGGTTCGGAAATCCCCATGCAACTTAACCTAGCCTCGATGAACCGTTTGGCCTTTACGCATCGAGAACCTATCGGGCCGGTGGTTGCCGTGAGCGCCTTTAATCATCCGTTAAATTTAATTGTGCATCAGGTAGGCCCGGCCATTGCCAGCGGTTGCCCGGTCATTATCAAGCCCGCCAGGGAAACACCGCTGTCAGCTTTTGCACTGGTTGGAATTATTCATGAGGCCGGTTTGCCTAAAGCGTGGTGTCAGCCGGTGGTTACCGAAGATACGGCTGTTGCCGAGCAATTAGTAAGCGATAAGCGTGTTGCGTTTTTCAGTTTTATCGGCAGCGCAAAGGTCGGCTGGATGCTGCGTTCAAAACTGGCGCCGGGTACTCGCTGTGTTCTGGAGCATGGCGGGGCCGCACCTGTCATCGTGGCCGAAGACGCTAATCTGGATAACATATTGCCGTTATTGGCAAAAGGCGGTTTTTATCATGCCGGACAGGTCTGTGTCTCTGTGCAGCGTGTTTATGGGCATCGTTCGATTGTTAAGGCAGTTGCAGAGCGCTTAGCCTCATTGGCGGAAAACATGACAGTAGGCGATCCCTCCAGCGACAAAACCGATGTCGGCCCGATGATTCGTCACCGCGAAGTCGACCGGATCGAAACGTGGGTTAATGAAGCCTTACAGGAAAAAGCGACGCTCATGGCCGGCGGCAAGCGCTTATCAAATGCGCTTTATCAACCCACTGTGTTATTAAATCCCTCGGAACACAGTAAGGTCAGCCGACAGGAAATTTTCGGCCCGGTAATCTGCGTCTATGATTACGACCAAATTGATGATGCGATCAATCGGGCTAATTCCCTGCCGTATGCCTTTCAGGCAGCAGTCGCTACCCAAAACATTGATACGGCCCTCTATGCCTATAAACATCTGGCGGCATCCGCTGTCATGATCAATGATCACACCGCCTTCCGGGTCGACTGGATGCCCTTTGCAGGATTGCGCGAATCCGGATATGGTAAGGGCGGTATCCCTTATACTTATCGGGATATGCAAATTGAAAAAATGGCGGTTTTTCATTCGCCAGCGATTTAAATCAAGGACAACCGCTTACCTTTTGAATACTTTTCTTTTTAAAAGACTTAGATTCAACTCATAAGTGCAATCACCACTGATACAGATTCTAAGAACCTGGTCACCATCGCCGACCGGAGGCAAGCAATATGAATCAGGATAAAGCCAAAATTAATGTTTATTACGATGGCGCCTGTCCAAAATGCGTCAAAGACAAGGCGACCTACGAAAAACTCGCCGGGAAAGCGGGTGAAGACGTTTGCTGGATCGACATCACCGGCCGGGAACAGCAGTTGCGTTTTATCGGCATCGATCCTCACAAAGCGCTAACCGAACTGCATGTTCAGGATGAAAATCAGCGGATTCATTCCGAGATGGATGCGTATATCCTGCTGATGAGTAAAGTGCCTGTGTTGAAACCGATAGCTTGGCTGATCGGGCTGCCGCTGATTCGTCCGCTGCTGGCTAAAATCTACCACTGGCAGGTTAACCGAAGGCTACGGCGTAGCGGACGCTTATGATTAATCCACTAATTTTTTCAAAACCGTGCGCAAAATACCGCCGTCCCGGTAATACTGGATTTCAATCGGCGTATCGATACGGCTGACGGCTTTAAAATTCGTGACGGTTCCGTTTGCCGCCGTTGCCGACACATTGACCACTTCCTGCGGTTTCGCGTTGTCGTCTATGTCGATTGCAAACGTTTCCTTGCCGGTCAGATTCAAGCTCTTGACCGATTCGCCGTTGACAAATTGCAACGGCAAAATGCCCATGCCGATCAGGTTGCTGCGGTGGATTCTTTCGTAACTTTCGGCGATGACCGCTTTGACGCCCTGCATGAATGGGCCTTTCGCGGCCCAGTCGCGCGACGAGCCCGAGCCGTATTCCTTGCCGGCCAGGATGCACAGCGGGATGCCGGCTTCTTTATATTTCATTGCAACATCGAAAAACGTCATCCGCTCGCCGGTCGGATGATAAACCGTTACATTGCCTTCGACGCCCGGAACCAAGCGGTTGCGAACCCGGCTATCTTCAGAATCGTCCTTGCTCATCACCTCGTCGTTGCCGAGAGCCGGCTGGTCGGCCGTCGCATCGTCTTCGACGCCGATAACCAGCTGGTTGCGAATCCGGATATTCGCGAACGTGCCGCGAGTCATGACTTGATCGTTACCACGGCGCGAACCGTAACTGTTCCAATCTTTTTGCTCTACGCCTTTCTCCAAAAGGTATAACGCCGCCGGAGAGCCGGGGGCGATTTGACCGGCCGGTGAAATATGATCGGTAGTCACCGAGTCGCCAAACAGCGCCAGCACTCGCATACCGGTAAGAGGATGAATCTGTTGCCGGTCTGTGGTCACTCCTTCGAAGAACGGCGGTTTCCTGATATAGGTCGAATTTTTATCCCACGCATACAATTCAGTGCCGCTGACCTCCACTTGCTGCCATGCTTGAGTGCCGGTGAACACATCCGCATAACGCTCCCTGAACATTTCCGGCGTGACAAACTGCCTGATGGTTTCAGCCACTTCCCAGGGCGTAGGCCAGATGTCTTTCAGGTAAACCGGCTTGCCGTCCTTGTCCGTACCCAGCGGTTCTCGGGTAATATCCAGCGCTGTTGATCCTGCCAGCGCATAAGCAACGACCAGCGGCGGTGAGGCGAGATAATTGGTCTTGGTCAACGGATGCACACGGCCTTCGAAATTCCTGTTGCCGGACAGCACCGCCGACACGACCAGATTGTTGTCCACTATCGTTTTTTCAACCGCTTCATCCAACGGCCCGGAGTTACCGATGCAGGTGGTGCAGCCGTAGCCGACCAGATAAAAACCCAGTTGTTCCAGATAGCCAAGCAGCCCCGATTGTTTTAGATATTCCGTGACGACCAATGAGCCTGGAGCCAACGAAGTTTTGACATAATTTTTAACTTTCAAGCCCCGTTCCACCGCTTTTTTGGCAACCAGGCCTGCGGCCAGCATGACCGATGGGTTGCTGGTGTTGGTACAGGAAGTAATCGCCGCAATCACGACTGCGCCATGGGTGATTTTCTCATCGGCATTATTCCTCGATACGATGCCGCTACGTTCCAAATCATGCTCGAATAGCCCCATGCCTTTGATACCTGTCGGTTCGATCAGCATTTGCCGGTAGGTCGGCCCGACTTCACTGAGGGCGATGCGGTCTTGCGGACGCTTGGGGCCTGCCATCGAGGGTTCGATGCTGCCGAGATCGACTTCCATGACCTGAGTGAATTCGGGGGGCGGCGTATTGTCGGTGCGGAACAGCCCCTGTTCCTTGGCATAACGTTCGGTCAGATCGATCAGCTCCGCATGACGCCCGGTGAAACGCATGTAACTGAGCGTCTCGTCGTCGATCGGAAAAAAACTCACCGTCGAACCTTGCTCAGGCGCCATATTACTGAGCGTGGCCCGGTCCGGGATGCTCAAATTGGTCAGCCCGGAACCGTAAAACTCAATGAATTTCCCGACCACGCCAAAGTTCCGGCAAAGTTCCGTAATGCGCAGCACCAGATCGGTCGCGGTCACGCCCGGAGGCAGTTCGCCGGTCAATTTAATGCCGACCACATCGGGAACCAGCATGTAGACGGGCTGATCCAGCATCACCGCTTCGGCTTCAATACCGCCGACACCCCAGCCGAGCACGCCCAGGCCGTTAATCATCGGCGTATGCGAATCGGTGCCGACGCAGCTGTCGGGATAACAGACGTTTTTGTTCTTGTTATGGAACACGACCGGCGCAAGGTATTCGAGATTGACCTGATGAACGATGCCGGTAGAAGGCGGCACCACACGGAGATTTTGGAACGCCGACTGTCCCCATTTAAGGAACTCATAGCGTTCGGCATTTCTTTCGAATTCGACCGTTTCGTTTAACAACAGGGCATTGGCCTTGCCGAAATAATCCACCTGCACCGAGTGATCGATCACCAGGTCGCAGGGAATCAACGGATTGATTTTTTTCGGATCGCCGCCCAGCCGCTTCATCGCATCCCGCATCGCGGCCAGATCCACTAGCACCGGAACGCCGGTAAAATCCTGCAATATTACCCGGGCCGGTTTGAACGGTATTTCATATCGTGTGCCTTGCGGCTGCCAATTGGCGACGCTCAAGACATGCTCTTGGGTAATGATGTCGTTGTCGCAGTTGCGCAATAAAGACTCCAGCAGGATTTTTATCGTATGCGGCAGCCGTGAGATATTGGCCGCGCCGGAAGTTTCAAGCCGGGACAGGGAATAATACGAAACCGAGCCGATGCTGTCGGTTTTCAGTTGATGATGCGCACCAAATGGATCGTGGTTAATCATGATAGAAACCTCCCTTACTGTCCACACAGCTCGTCATCCCGGCAGGGATTGCCTGGATCCAGAAGCCATGGATGGCAATGTCAAGTCGTACTACAGGAGGTTGGAACTCAACTAACCGTTTTTAGCCGCACAAGGCTATTTGTTGAGTATTTTTCCCTCGTACTTTCTCACATCCCTGTGTTCTGGATTCGCTTCGCGCTCCAACGGGTCCGGCAATCCCTGCCGGAATGACGGTGATACGATTTGTGCGTATACCAAATGTTTATAGGTTAGAGAAATTAACAATCGAAGATAGCTTTTACCCGTAACAGTAGTTGCGTCAAGGATTTTGATTTTATCTTGAGGTAATCAAGAGCTTGATTTTGGTTTAACAATTTATGCCGAATGTAGGCAAATATTGTTAACTTAAGCTTCAGCCCGTTCGTTTTGAGTTTGTCGAAGGGCTCAGAGCCAATGGCAATGGTTTTTTGATAGCATCCAAAAAACTCCCACAGTTCTCCCATTACACAGACATAATTTTGCCCGATACTACACCCATGTTGTGAAAGCGAATTCATGACTAAACAGAGCAACTTTAATAAAAAACAATACGTGTAACCCCTTAACCCCCTACATTTGGAGATTCAAAATGACTGAAGAACAAGAAGCAACTTGTGCCGCTGCTACTGGCGCTACTGGCGGAGCAGCTGGAAGTATCGGTGCTGTCGCGACATTAGGCGTCCCTGGCCTTGGAGCAACCGGTATTACATCCGGGCTAGCCACTATAGGTAGTGTTTTTGGTGGTGGCATGGCAACTGGCTTGATCGTAACCGCAGCGGCCCCGGTGGTATTAGGCGCGGCTGCGTATGGGCTTTATAAGTGGTTCAAAGATTAAGGTATTTGCCTTAAGCAAAAAAGCTTCTTTCCTGATCAGCCGCTTTTTTCAAACGCACTGATGGTTTATCCATAACCTAATGACTCCCCCTCAAGAGGGGGTAGTCATAGGCCGATGATATGATAGCTTCCAGTCTCTTGTTACGGCATCCGCCACGACTGTTGCTGAGGCTGTATGGACTGAAGACGGTCTTTGATTGGCCTCTGGTGGACTAATTTTTATACATTTCGCTTCAATTAAGATAACCCAATCATCTATAGGTGGCTAAAAGTGTTACAGTTTTTGGTTGCCATTGACTGTTTAAACAAATTGCAGTATTGAATTATTGGCAACGAGTGCTTTATTAATCGTGGAGGTAGCGCTTTTAAAAGATACCGACAACTTTAACTAAAGCCATTAAATTAAAAGTAGTTCCTGAATTTATACTCAAGAGTTAATCAGGATAAAACAGACTGGACATAGATCATGCAATATAAACAAGAGGCTGACCAAGAAAAAAAAATTACTGTTCATTTCTCGGATAATTGTGGAGAAGACGATTGGTGGTCTCAAATAAGCGTATTATCAGATCAAAAAAACTACAGTCGGTTTAAGAACGCTGCTGAACAAGGAGAAGTACATGCTCAACGTCAATTAGCAGAGCATTATTTTCAGGGGAAAGGAGTCGAACAAGACTACGCGGAAGCGGTTAAGTGGTTTCTAAAAGCAGCTGAACAGGGAGATATATTTGCTCAGATGGCAGTAGCAGACTGTTATTATTGGGGGCATGGGATCGGAACAAACTATATTCAAGCGGCTAATTGGTATGAAAAAGCCGCTGAACAAGGACATGTGCATGCTCAAAGTAAGTTAGCCTATTGTTATTTTAATGGATTTGGGGTTAAAGAAGATCGTACTAAAGCGGTTGATTTATATGAAAAAGCCGTTGAGCTGGAATTGGCGTATGCTGAAAATCGGTATGTATCCGAATCCCAGAATCTAGAAAGTAAATTAGATCGAGTCTGTCGCGCTAGTAATCTTAAAAAAGACGCAGAACAAAATATTGCGTATATCCGCAATAAGTTAGCAGATTGTTATTTTTATGGATTTGGAGTTAAAAAAGCTGATCCTGCTAAAGCGGTTAATCAATTAAAAATAGCAGCTGAATTAGGTGAAGATACGCTGGCTCATCGTAGATTAGCAATTTGTTATTTTTTCGGAAAAGAGGTTGAAAAAGACCTCAGACAAACAGAGAAGCGGCTGCTAGATTCTTTTTCTATCCTAGAACAACAACCCTTAAAACAAAAAGCACGTGTTGAAGCGGAATTAGGTATTTTTTACTATCATAAAAAAGATTATGCTCGGGCTTTTAATTACTTTACAAAATCATCAGAATCAAAAGATGGTCTTGGGTGTTTATGGTTAGCTTATTTCTTTAAAAATAAATCAGATATCGCTGTTAAGTTGTTAGAAGAAAGTAAGTATTCTAGAAATATTAGTTTACTAAAAGGTATTGGTTATAAATACATTGTTGCTGAGCCGTTATATATGGCATCGGCTAGTTTATTTTTACAAGACGATGATAATTATTACTATGACCCTGATATGATTAACTATGCTTTTCCTGATGAGGTCATCCATTTTTTAGAGCATGAGAATAGTTCCCCTGCTAAAGTTATTTTAGCGTTTTATTACCGTTGCAAAAATAAATATGAGAAATATACTCAATATCTAAGGCAGGCATCTACAAAGCAAGACATTCTTGCTAATTATTTGTTGGGTAAATACTATAAAGATTATAAAGATTCGGAAAATTTTGATAAAGCAACCTCCTATTTTAATAAAGTTGATAAGGAAAGAAAGTTAAAGTATTCACCACTTGACGAAAAAAAATGCACTGTAAGTGAATATCCTTTAAATACTCAACAGTTCTTAGTTTATTCAGCTAAAGAGGAGCTTAGTAATATTAAGCATCAAGAGGAGATAAAAGAAAAAAACAAACAATTGCAGGAAGCACAAATAGAACTCGAAGACATGATGTCCATGTTCGCACATAAATTCCGCAGCCCCCTGGATGCGATTATCTACAACACCACCCATGAAAACCAAGTCAAGCTTTATACCGAAGCCGCGCAAACCATGCGCGGCTTGTTAAATATTTTTAGCATCATTTCCACCGATGCGGAAATCCTCAAGGACAAAATCAAACAAGACGGTGTAGGCAGCGGCAGATTAACGACAGTTTTCAGCAAAACTCTGGACATGATTTTGCTGCATTTGCTGTCTGTGTCCGGCGCGGAAAAAATCCAGCAACATTATATGGCTTATGCCAAGGCGCATGGCCAGTGCGATGCAGAGGTGAGCTATAAAATCTGGTGTGAAGACTATTTTGAACTGGAGAAAGCATTACAAGCCGAATGGGAACAAAGTTTTGCGCTGTTATTGAATCAATCGGCTACACTGGACCAGCGCCTTGCCTGGTTGGAACAGCATTTTTTTAAGCTAGAATTGACCGGCTTTGAACGTGCCGACATTCAATTTAAGGAATACGGCGTTACGGAATCCTTTTTAACCATCCTGCTCAATGAAATACTGGTCAATGCTTTCAAGTATTATTCCTCGACAAGCAAACAGCCGGTTGTTCTGGAATGGACAGAACGCGAGGGCTATCAGGTTTTGATTTGCCGGAATCCCAGTGTTCGCAGTGAGCGCACGATTATTAAAGGCAGCCATAAAGGACATGTTTTTTTATCGACCCTAGCGCGTAAAACAGGCAGTATATTTACCAAGCCAACACCGCAAGATAATTTTGTTGTTGAGTTTGGTATTCCCGATGAACTTTTGATTTCTAAATGAAGGCGAGTAATGAGTTATTTTTTGTGGATAGAGGATTTCGCTAGTGTAACGGGTGGCGAAGATATTGCTCACAATGTTTTAGGTGGAATTATTGATCCAGCTAAGTTATTGGGTGATAAGAAAGCATTAAGGCGTGATTTAAAATCGGAAGGAATTCTCATTGAACTGAATTTTGGTGATGGTTTAGATTTCATTCAGGCCAAATTGACTGATATTGATTACATAATCCTCGACATAAATTTACCGGCTTATTCAGGCAGCGAGCCAAAAGACAACGTTTTAAGGTTGCTAGAAAAATGGCATGGATATAAAGCAAGCGATGACGAAATAATCGATGAAAATACAATTGTTACATCTGCAAAAGCATTGCAAGAGATTGCCGGGTATCATCTTTATACTGAGTTAGTCTTCAATCTAGGTTTTCCCAAAGAAAATATTTTGTTTTGTTCCAATCATGGTAAAGAACTTAACTCTATCGTAGAAGCTTTTGATGTAGCAAAAATTGAATTGCCTCAAATCCATAAAAAGGAAGATAAAGAAGACGTACAAACATGGGTAAAGTCTCGTTATGAAAACCCTTATTCACGGTTGCGGAGGGGAATTATTGAGGGGTGTCGTTATATCGTAAAATTAATCGAAGAAAGCAAATTGAGTACAGATAACTTGGGATTTAATCGCTTTATTTCAGAACCTGAAAAAAATGTTAGTATCGAGGATATGCGAGATTATGTAGAAGTGCTAGAAAAATTTCTGCCTTTGCGCGAACCGAATAATAAGACCTCTTTGTATAAACTCTTTATAAGAACTCTAGCGCATGAATGGGAAGCTGCTGATCCTAAAAAAATTAAAGGGTTAGCATGGATTATGAAAAACACTCGAAATTGGATAGTTCATAATTCAAATCTATTTAGTGCACTTGATGAACAAATTCTAGCTTATTTGTTCATCGTCAATATGCGCGTGATGTTCAATTTTGATGAAGCAGTGCAACCTTATGAACAAATACTGTTGAACCTGTTTAGTGATAAATTACAAGAAGAAGTTTTTGAAGCGCAAAACAAAAATGGATTAACCGACCCCTCTATCACTAAGGCTTATTGTGATATTAAAAATTTCGCCTTAGATAACAATATTAAAGATGCTTTCATTTTTAGTATGTTAGCTAATAATATTCAAGAAAGTAATTCACCTGCTAGAAATAACAAGCAATTATTCACTAAGTTTCTTTATCAAATGTTTTGGTTAATTAATTCATATCCTCGTGTGGATACAAAAAATAAAAAAGTATTAGAAATAAATTTTTATGATTTCAGGTACCCTAAAAAAAGTTATTCTTTTGAGTTAGCACGGCATATCTACAATCGCAGTTTTCCACAAGGTGAACAGTTATGAAAACCCTGCAATTCACCACTCACATAGAAAACAATGCCCAGCTCCACTTAACGCTGCCTTCTGAATACGCCAATCAAGATGTCGAACTGGTTGTGATTATTCAACCGCGTAAAGAAACGATGGGACGGCAGAATTGGCTGGCGTTTATCAATCAGAGCTATGGCTGTTTAGCCGATGATCCTTTGGAGCGTCCGGAGCAGCCTGAACTGAATGACATTGACACGCTGCTATGAACTATTTATTGGATAGCAACGCTTGTATTGTTTTTCTCAACAAGCGTTCCGATCGGCTAAAACAGCGGCTTGAATTATGCCAGCCTCAACAAATTGTACTGTGCTCAGCGATTAAAGCAGAACTGCTTTATGGGGCAAGGAAAAGCCAAAACCCAGCTGCCAGTCTATTTAAAGTAGAAAACTTCTGGGCCCATTTTCAATCCTTACCCTTTGACGATAAGGCAGGAGGGTTCTACGGCAAAATACGCAGTGAGTTAAGTGCTATAGGAAAACCAATCGGCGCAAATGATTTTATGATTGCTGCCATCACGTTAGCTAATGAAGTGACTTTAATAACGCACAACACCAGCGAATTTAGCAGAGTGAGCGGATTGTTGTTAGAAGATTGGGAACTATAAAATGATTGCCGGTTTAATTGAAACTCTGCTCAAACATTTGCCCCGCTACGCCGAAGAAGAAGGCGATTTTTACAGTGTTCCGCGCGAAGATTTAATTTACGCGCTTTGTCATCAACACCAACTTGACCGCGCGATCGCTGAAAACACTATAGATTTAATAGAAACTCTGCTCGATACCTTAGCAGTGTTAAATACCGCCTATTTACAAAAAGGTGAATGGTGTTTTATTTCATTTCCTGCGCAATTGTTGGCAACGTCGTTATTAACTGCGATGAGTGACAATGAATCACGCTTTTTTGGCGATAATTTTTGGAATACGCAAGGCATAGCCGATGCTAAGAAAAATCAGCAGCGCGAGGTGTTGAGTGTTGTTGAAAATAAACGCTATGAACACCACGCAAGCCATAATGCCAAGCCTATCCGTTACATTTATGTGGCCTGGAGCATTATCAAGCTGGACGGCAATATTTTGTTTTATCAACGCGAAGATACCCAAAAACGTTTTGATAAAAAAGCCGGGGATTATGGCTTGATCGGTGGACGGTTAAATCAACACGATGTGCAGGGGGATATGGATATCCCCGCTTTACTTGCTGAATTACAATCGGAAAATTCCGATTTAATTAAAAAAGTTTTGCCGGATACATTAAAACGAGAAATACGCGAAGAAGTCGGTCTGATTTTTGAGCAGCATTATCGTTTTAAGCCTTGGCGTAGCTTAAAACCTTACCGGCAAGTTCAAGGCTCAGCGCCAAATCACGCGTTAACCGAATATTATCTGGATGTTTTTCAGATTGAATTAACTCTGGAAGGCTATTTATTTCTGCAACAGCAAATAAAGCATGATGACCGTCTGGTCTGGTTTTCGATTGATGACGTAGCAAAAGGCGAAACAGCGGACGGCAAGATCGCTTATGTCAAAGCCTTGGTTGATGATTTTGATAATGACCGTTTAGCGCTAAAAACAGAGCTGTTGGTTTTGCCGGATAGTTTTGCTGCCGGTTATTTATTGAACCCATCAAAAGAAGAATACGGTTTAACGTTGCTTATTGATGCTGAAAAGCCACTGTTGGCTGGTGTTTTAGGCAAGGAAAAACCGCTTGATGTGGCTTTAACGCCCAGGCAATTGGCTGTTTTATTAGGTTTGGCGGCACATTGTCGCGGTTTTGAATTTGCGACGATTGAAGAAAATATTATCTTGCGTCCTTATGGCTGGATTGATGTTAAAAATAATCCAACGCTACAAGCAGAATTAAAACAGCTGGCTGAGTTGTTTAAAGACACTGGTTTAATTATTGAAAATCATCAGGATGCCTTGTTTCGCTTATCGATAAATCCTGCTGTGGTTTATTTTGATGAATCGTTGTTTACTTATTCGGTGCATAAAATAGATATGACCGGCACCAAAACAAAAATTCCGGTGACAATTGAAAGAAAATCCCTTGCTACAGCATTAGGCATTACTAAAGTTAAAGAGGAGACATTTAAAGTGTCTTTGAAATTAGCAGATAGATTACAGGAATTATCTGAAAAGCAATTTGCAGCAGATAACGATGAGGCTAGAAAATATGAAGAGCATTATAAAAAAGTTTTACACCCAAAATTAAAGTGTTCGGCATTGGGTTTAAGAGGTTTGATACGTCAGGAGGCAGGATTTATAAAGTTTTGTTGTGAATTAGAGGTGTTATAAAGGGTTTGAGTGTGTAAAGCTATAGTTAGCTGTAGTAACGGCAAGAAAAAACCGTTATAGCCGACTCCGGTAAATCCAATCTCGCTGAGAGTCTTGCTAGAACCTGTCCATGTCGTAACTCAACCACAGAGGGCAACTCATGAAAAATGATACCGACAATACCCGCACAGAAACCGACTCCTTCGGCCCCATCCAAGTACCCGCCGACAAATACTGGGGCGCGCAAACCCAGCGTTCCCTTCTTAACTTCAAAATCGGTAATGAACACATGCCTCGGCCTTTAATCCGCGCTCTGGGCATCGTCAAACATTGCGCCGCATTATCGAATATCGCGCTGGACAACATTGATCCAAAAATCGGCTGCGCGATAGCCGATGCGGCTCGGGAGGTTATCGACGGCAATCTGGACGACCACTTTCCTTTGGTCGTTTGGCAGACCGGTTCCGGCACCCAGTCCAACATGAACGCCAACGAGGTGATTGCCAATCTGGCTATCGAGCGTCTCGGCGGCGCTATGGGAACTAAAACGCCGGTTCATCCGAACGATCACTGCAACCGTAGCCAGTCATCGAACGATGCTTTCCCGACGGCCATGCATATCGCCACCGTCGAGCAGTTGCACTATTTGCTGACTCCCTCGCTCCAGCATTTGCATCGCGCGCTGTCAGAAAAATCCCAGGCATGGAGTGAAATAATCAAAATCGGGCGAACGCATTTGCAGGATGCAACCCCGCTGACATTGGGTCAGGAGTTTTCCGGTTACGCCGCTCAGGTACAACTGGGTATCGACCGGATTAACGACAGTCTCAAACGGCTGTATCCGTTGGCGCAAGGCGGTACGGCGGTGGGCACCGGCCTGAACTCGAAACCGGGTTTCGGCGAACAGTTTGCCGGGGAGGTTGCGAAGTTTACCCAGCTTCCTTTCGTTTCCGCGGCCAACAAGTTCGAGGCGTTGGCCGCGCACGACGCGATGGTCGAAATCTCGGGGGTGTTGAATACCATCGCGGTTAGCCTCAATAAAATAGCCAATGATATTCGCCTGTTGAGTTCGGGGCCGCGCTCCGGCATCGGTGAACTGTCGCTGCCTGAAAACGAACCCGGCTCTTCGATTATGCCGGGCAAGGTGAATCCGACCCAATGCGAAGCCATGACGATGGTTTGCGCGCAGGTTATGGGCAATCACACCACCGTTACCTTTGCCGGGGCGCAAGGGCATTTGGAGCTCAATGTGTTCAAGCCGGTCATTATTTATAACGTGCTGCAATCGATCCGCCTTATCGGCGATGCAGCGATCAGTTTTACCGATCATTGCGTTGTCGGCATTGAGCCGAATAGCGATCGTATTGCCGAGCTGATGGAACGTTCGCTGATGCTGGTAACCGCCTTGGCTCCGCGCATCGGTTACGACAATGCGGCAAAAATAGCTAAACTGGCTTTTAAAAATCATAGCACGCTACGTGAAGAGGCGGTTTCCGGCGGATTTGTGACCGAAGAGGAATTCGACAAGCTTGTTTGTCCGGAAAACATGATTTTTCCCCAATAAAGAACGAAAGAGAATACCATTAAGCGGTTAGGTACTTTTGATAACGAATAGAGGAGATAGATCATGCATGTAACATACGAACTGGCCGAACAGGCAATGGCTGCGGCAATTGCCGAGTCAAAAAAAATCGGTACGCAGATGTGTATTGCCGTAGTGGATTCCGGCGCTGACTTAAAGGCGTTCGTGAGAATGGACAATGCCTGGGTGGGCAGCGTGGATATTGCCATCAAGAAAGCCAAGACCGCCTGTTTCTTCGCCATGAATACCGGGCAAATCGGTCAGCTATCGCAACCGGGTGGGCCGCTTTACGGGATTGAGCATTCTAACGACGGGCTGATAACCTTTCCCGGAGGTGTTCCTATCGTTGACAAGGATGGCGTTCTAATCGGCGCTGTCGGCGTCAGCGGCAGTTCGGTGGAAAACGATCATCAAGTTGCCAAAGCCGGGGCGGAAGCAATCGGGGTTTCCGATTTACCCGAGCACCCATGGCGAACCTGAGCTTAAGATCATTTTCAGATTACATCGTTCCCACGCAGAGCGTCACTGCCATTAAATTGAGAAATACACTGGATTTCCAAGCTGGAGCTTGGGAATCCAGATGACGAAGCTCTCGGCAACCGCTCCTGCGTTGCTCTACCTCCTGCATAATCCACAGGGATGTGGTGAATGAAGATATTGCAGGAGCAAATATCTGTCCATGCAAGTCGTAGCTTGGCGAGACGGGAAGCTGGAGCTTCCCACATCGAATTCCCAAGCTGGAGCTTGGGAACTAGCGCTTACCAAAATCCTTAACTTAATGGCCGTGACGCAGGGCGTTGGAACGATGTATTTTTTTGGGGGCTAAATTCAGGCAATTTCCATCATAATTCCTCATCCATTCATGAATGGTCATTTGATGTTATTCAAAAAGACATTCACTCAAATCGGGCGTTGTAGCCGGTTTTGACATCTTGCCGTCATGGATCGCTTGAAAGGCTTTATTGAAATCCGCGTTGATAAAACTGCTCGATAAATGAGCACACAAACAATAAACGGCTGAGTAATCATCGGTGTTGCCTGAGGTGCAATTATTGATTCTGTCGGACAGGATACGGATGATAGAAAGAATAAAGCCATCATGCCGCCATGTTACCGGATGGTCTGTAACATCATTTCCCCGTATCGCAATAGCGCCCAATGCACAATAGGCAAGATTAACCAGTCCGGCCAATATTTCAACCATATCGCCCGCTTTAATCGCTTTTAATACCGCGCTGCCTTCATCCATGAGTAATGCTTGACGCATAACAATATCCATATCGGATAATCGCTCATTTGCCCCATGTTCGGCTTGCGGAAGTGAAAATGTGTCGTGGAATTCTCTAACTAACTTTAAGTGCTTATTCATGGTTTTTATCCTCGTCGACTTACGTCGAATTAATGTAATAACCAGACCCAACTAAAGTCTTTTCAAAGCGATTTATTCAAGCGCTATTTTTCCCTCAATGCAATGGTTGACGCCAAGAGCGGGAGAATCCAGGGTCATTTTAATGTCTATGGTCTCGGAACCGTTCAGTTTGCCGGATTCAACGGCTTTGAGTACAGCATGTTCGATCTCGCGTTGCGATGTAAGGCCGACATGTTTGAGATATTTTCTGATTTCGAGATTAAATGTGTCTTCATTCATTTTGGCCTCCTAAAGGCAAAGTAGATTCCATCAGTATGAGCAATGGAATTTGTTTTGTGATGAAAGAACTATCATTTTGTAACCATAAAAACTTCTTATGAACTGTATCATGTCCTGATGTTACGTACACGGCCAAAAAATAATTATTTTTTGGCCTACAAAAAAGGGAAGTGTTGCCGGTCAAAAGTTATCCGAAAGCGGCGGAAACAGGTTATTAAAATTAGTAGTCTACGCCCCAATCGGGGGGCAATGTTAATCTTAAAACGCAGTAGGAGTGAGTGAAAGCGACTTGGTGAACATTCAAAAAACCGCTTACCCTTCGATAAGCTCAGGGCTAACGGGATTTTTGAGCGCTCAACTGCGGTTTTCGGGTTGATGCGGGAACCGCTTAAGCGTCCTTGGGGATCCCTCGTAGCGTTGCCAGCGCGCTTTCGTAGTCGAATACCTCAATTTGTCGAGTAAAGTCAGCATAGCGACTGCCCAGCTTCACTCGTAGCAGGTCAGCGGATTCGCGGGCCAAGCCGTTGGCGCGAGCGTTGTCCTCGACAAGCAGGTTTTCCAATTCCGAGAGTACTTGTTTTAAGCATTCGGGATCGATATTGCAGGCAGTGTTTTCGATACGAGCAACTTCTTCCGGCAAACTCAGGATGTACTGAATCAATTGAGCCAATTCGCGATCACACAGCCTGGCCAATTCTGCGCACTCGGTTGAAGTGGAATTCTGGCGCAAGGCCTTATCCAGCAGGGTTGCCAGATCGGAAACGCGGCGAGCGCCCAGAGTCGCGGCGGCGCCTTTCAGACCATGAGTCAGGTGTTGTGCCTCTTGGATATCCCCCTGACTCAGCAGTTCTTGTACACGAATCATGTCTCTACTGTGGAAGTTGGCAAACATCTGCAAAAGTTGCTGATATTTCAGGGTGTCGCCCCGGACGACAGCTAGGCCCCGTGCAGCTTCCAGTCCCGGAACGGTTGCCAGTCGGCTCGGAATGTAGCTGACCGGGAGAGGGATCGGCATTAAGTCCTCCGTGAGTTCTACGGGGCGGTTTTCCAAATCTGCGGGGGGATAGTTTCGGTCAGGCGGCGACAGCCAACGCAGCAGCGTAGCGTAGAGAACCTGCGGAATCACGGGTTTGGCAACAAAGTCGTTCATGCCGGCATTAAGGCAGATACGCCGGTCTTCGTCAAAGGCGTTGGCGGTCATGGCCAGGATCGGCAAGGATGCGTAGCCGGGCAGGGCGCGAATCGCTTTGGTCGCGGCCAAGCCATCCATATCGGGCATCTGCACATCCATCAGCACCAGATCGTAGCTATTCGTACCGAGCTTATCCAAGGCGACCCGACCGTTTTCCGCGGTGTCCACCGACAGACCGACCCCGTGCAGCAATTCCAGCGCCACCTCCCGGTTGATGGGGTTATCCTCTGCCAGCAGCAGGCGGGCACCGGCATGGTTTAGACGCAACATGTTCTCAGCATCCGCCGATTTTATCCGTGCTTCGGTGGGTATCACGCCATGGCCCCGCTGGAGCCGGACGGTAAACCAGAAGGTACTGCCTTGGCCCGGCGCGCTTTCCACGCCGACCTCGCCGCCCATGATGTTCGCCAGACGTCGGGTAATGGCCAGCCCCAGGCCGGTGCCGCCGTACTTGCGGGTAGTCGAAATATCGGCTTGGGCGAACACTTCGAACAGCGTCGGTAAATTCTCCGCCGCGATACCGATGCCGGTGTCCTGCACCTCGAATCGCACCAGCAACCCTGCGTCGGTTTCTTCCAATAACCTGGCGCGCAACCAGATGGTGCCCCGTTCGGTGAACTTGACGGCGTTGCCTGCATAGTTGAGCATGGCCTGACGTAACCGGGTAGGGTCGCCGCGCAACCACAGGGGTACGTCGCCATTATCCATTTCGATGGTCAGTCCTTTGGTGCGGGACTGATCGGTAATCAATGAGCTGATGTGATCCAGTACCGCCGCCAGGGAGAAATCGGTTTGTTCCAGTTCCAGACGGCCTGCCTCAATCTTCGACAGATCCAGAATATCGTTGATAATGGACAGCAGATGCAGAGCGGCGGCATCGATCTTGTCCAGCCGCACGCTTTGTTCGGACGTAGGCGTGTTTTGGCGTAAGAGATAGGTTAATCCGATGATGGCATTCATGGGGGTGCGAATTTCGTGGCTCATATTGGCCAGGAAAGCGCTCTTGGACTGATTGGCTGCATCCGCCGAAGTCCGGGCCGACTCCAGTTCCGCCGTTCGACGCGCTACCAGCTCCTCCAAGTGATGGCGGTGCTGATCCAGTTCCTCGCCCTGATGCCTCTTTTCGGTAATGTCCTCCTGCACCGCCACGTAATGGGTGATGCCCCCATTCGGCTGGCGGATGGGCGTAATGATGGCGAAATCCACATATTCGCTGCCATCCTTGCGTTTATTGATGAATTCACCCTTCCAGGTTTGCCCGCTGGATATGGCATCCCAGAGCGCTGTATAGGATTCTTTCGGCGTCTTGCCTGAGTTCAGGAGCCGCGGATTCTGTCCGATTATCTCCTCGTGACAGTAGCCGCTGTTCTTCGCGAAAGCCTCGTTAACGTATTCGATATTGCCGTCGAGATCGGTGATGATGATGCTCTCCGGGCTTTGCTCCACGGCTTGGGCGAGCTTGCGCAGTTGTTCTTCGGCCTGCTTGCGCTCGGTGATGTCGCGGACGATTCCGGCGGCATGCCATTGGCCGCCGAGCTGTATCGCAGAGAGGGAAAGCTCGACCGAAAATTCCTCGCCGTTCCGGCGCAGGGCAGGCAGTTCCAGGGTACGGCCCACCGTCGCGCCCTCGCCGGTGTGCGCGAAATGCGCCAAACCGACCGCTGCCGCTTCGTGAAAGCGGGGCGGCCCGATGAGTTGGTGCAGCGGCAGTCCTATCGCCTCGTTCTTGGTATAGCCGAACATGACAGCGGCAGCGGGGTTCCACAGCACGATTTTGCCCTCTTTGCCATCAATGAGGATAAAGGCGTCGCGGATGCTTTCGGAGGCCACCCGGAAGCGCTCACTGCTGTCGTGCAGTTCTTGCTCGACCCGCTTACGCGCGGTAATGTCCCGATTCGCGCCGTGCTGGCCCAAGTATTCGCCGTTCTCATCGTGTATGGGTTTGCAATGGTGGCCGATCCAACGTACGCCCCCGTCCTTGTGCATGATGCGCACTTCAAGTTCGCCTCTATCGGTATTCGTGCTGTCCTCAAGATGTTGCCGGTACGCCATGCGGTCGTCAAGGTGGATGATGTTGACCATTAACTCGGGATCGGCCAGGAACTCCTCAGGCGTATGACCGGAAATTTGTTCGCAAGCCGGAGAGATGTATTTATAACGTCCGTCGATGTCAATCCAGAAAATGCAATCGGCAGCATTGTCGGCCAGCAGTCGGTATTTGGCCTCCGACTCTCGCAACGCTGCATGAGCCGTTTCAGCACGGGTCCGGGCGGCGAGGGCGTCCTCCATCAGGTTCAGTGCAGCTAATCTGGCTTGGCGCTGTTCTTCGAGGATGGCTGTCTGGCTTTCATGCAATGCAGCTTCGGCAGACTGACGGGCGCGACGTTCGTCGGCCTCATTCAAGGCGCGCAAGATGGCCGGCAATAGACGAATTAAGCTGCCCTTAAGGACAAAATCACTCATGCCCAGATGCAGCAATTCCACAGCGGTTTCCTCGCCGACGCTGCCGGACACCAGGATGATCGGCAGGTTGGGACGATACGTCCGGATACGTTGCAGGGTCGTGATAAAGTCCATGCCCGGTACGTTGTAATCCGAGAGCACCACATCCCATTCGTTCTGCAATGCGGCATCCAGCTCTACATCGCTACCGACACGGAAACACTCGGCATCCAGGCTATGCTGGCGTAAATGCCTCTCCAGCAGCAGGAAGTCGGCAGGGACATCTTCGATGACGAGCAGTTTTAACGGGCTGTTCATCGCTGCGGGGGGGATTCGTTGGTCGCCAGCCAGTACACACCCAGACGCGCTACAGTCTCGGCGAATTCGGCAAAATCCACCGGCTTGCGCACGAAGCTGTTGGCGCCGACTTCATAGCTCTTCAGGCGATCACGATCCTCATCCGACGAGGTGAGGATGACGACCGGCAGTAGCGCAGTGCGGGTGTCGGCGCGCAGTCGTTCCAGCACTTCCAGGCCGGACAGGCGCGGCAGGCCGATGTCAAGCAGGACTACGGTGGGCAGATCGGGGCCTTCCCGGTCGGCGAATTCGCCCTGCCGGAACAGGTAATCCAGCGCTTGTTGACCGTCGCGCACTACGTCTATCTGGTTGATCAGGTTAGCGCGGCGCAAGGCGCGCAAGGTCAGTATTTCGTCCTGTAGGTTGTCTTCTACCAGCAAGATGGTTTTGCTATTGATCATTAAGCCTCCTTTTCGCCGCGCGTTGAATTCGCGGGCATATTGGATAAAGAAAAACAAAATACCGCGCCTTTGCCCGGTTCCCCTCGTGCTTCGATGTTCCCGTTGTGGCGGTGTACGATACGCTGCACGGTGGCCAGGCCGATGCCGATGCCGGGAAATTCCTCCTGGCGGTGCAGACGTTGGAACGGCTGGAACAGCCGGTTGGCGTGGGCCATATCGAAACCGGTGCCGTTGTCGGCGACGCAGAAACGACGAATGCCGTCCCGTTCTTCGGCGTACACGCGAATGCCCGGGGCTGCCGCGTGAGCGCTGTATTTCCAGGCATTGTCCAACAGGTTGCGCATGACTGCTTCGAGCATGCGCGCATCGCCATAGGCCTGAAGCCCTGCCTCTACCTGTATCGCCACTTGCCGTTCAGGTGAGCTTTGCATCAGTTCGGCCAGCAGTCGCTCGGACAGGACGGAGAGGTCTACGTCATCGTGCCGCAACTCGCCCCGCGTGCTGCGCGAAAGCGTCAGCAGGCCATCGATCAATTCGCTCATCTTGCGGCTGGCGAGGTCGATCTGATCCAGGTAAACCTTGGCTTCGCCCAGTAACTGGCTGCCGTAATCCTCAATCAGCGCCTGACTGAATCCGCTCATGGCGCGTAGCGGCGCGCGCAGATCGTGGGAGACGGCGTAGGCGAAGCTGTCGAGCTCGCGGTTGGCGGTGGTGAGTTCAGCCGTGCGCTCGTCGACGCGTCGCTCCAGATCGGCGTTAAGGCGGCGGATTTCTTCCTGGGTTCGTTTGCGGTCGGTGATGTCGCGCAAGATCACTGTGAACAGTCTGCCATCGGCAGTGGGGGTATGGGAGATGGATGCCTCGATGGGAAACTCTTCGCCGTTGGCGCGCAGGCCGCTGATTTCCCCTACGCCCATACGGCGTGCCGTTATGCCGGTCTGCGCGAAATTCCGGACATTGTTTTCATGCTCGCCGCGGAAACGTTCCGGGATGAGGCGGGCCAAGGGCTGGCCTATAACCTCTTCCGCACTCAGGCCGAACACCTGCCCGGCGGCCGGGTTAAACAGGCATATCTGTTGCTGCTCGTTCACGGAGATAATCGCATCCGTCGCCGAGTTGATAATGCCTGCTAAGCGTTCCTCGCTTTCGCGTAGTGCCTGCTCGGTCCGTTTGCGCTCGGTAATGTCTTGCACGGTGCCGTACAGGCCGATGATGTTTCCCCCTGCATCGTGGGTTGCTTTGCCTCGGGCGATGATCCACCGATGGAAACCGTCGGGACGCACCACCTCAGCATCGCATTCGTATGCCCCCCCTTCCGCCAGGCTCTTGTCCACGGCGGCGGCGAGGCCGACCCAGCTTTCGGGCGTGAAATAAGTCTGGACTTCCGGGTAAACGGCTGGGGGCAAAACCGGATCACGGCCAAAGATATGAAAAATTTCCTTCGACCAGGTATGGCGGTCGGCTTTCAGGTCCCATATCCAGTTGCCGATCCCGGCCAAGTGCTGCGCCTCCTCAAGTGTGGCGGCGAACTGTTCCGCATCCTGCCGGGCGTTGGCCATGCCTTGGTAAAGATCAAGGTTGGCAAGTCCTACCGACATGGCATCGGCCAACGCTTGTTGCAACTCAAGTTCCTCTATGCCGACCACGTGCCGGTCGGCCCAGTAGCAGCCAATCGCGCCCGCCGGGTTTTCTCTGCCGATGGGTGCCATGGACAAACTCTTGACGAAAGTGGGGCGATAGGCGGCATAGAGAATACGCGGATCGACAGTGATGTCTTCGATGACAGCCGCTTCGGCGTGGAGCATGGTCCAGCCGGAAACACAGGACTCAAGCGGAAAGCGTTGCCCCTTCCACAATGGGCCAATGGCATCCTCATCGATATAGTGGCACTGGCCATTGTCGCGCAATATCAGGGTAGCGCCGTCTGCACCGGTCAGTTCACGCACGGCGCGGAGGATGATGGCAGTGAGACTCGGCAGGTCGCGCACCGCGGCAACTTTCTCGACGGTTTCGGCCAGTCGGCGCAGCAGTTCCGCTCTTCGGCTCAACTCCTCCACCGTGCGCTGTCGCGAGAACACCAGGCCGCTCACGCGCGCCAGCAGTTCCTCGACCGAGAAGGGCTTGTTGAGGTAGTCCGGCACGCCTTCCTTGAGCAGGCGCAGACGATCCTGGGTTTCGCTAAACAGGTAGCCCATGACCAGAAACAGGCCTACCGAATAGAGGTTGGACGGGGTACTCATCGTCCAACTCAATTGGGGCGGGATAAAGAAGAACCAGACGATGACGATGCTGAGAACGGTGCTGACCAGTCCGGCCCCGAGGCCGCCCAGGCGTGCGCAGAAAAACACGGTGGGGAAGAATAGAAACCAGACGAAAGGAGCGATCCAGGGCCACAGTACCCATTGCAGCGCCAGCGCCAGGAAGGGCAGTAAGATGGCCGGCACCAAACGTATGTTCATGATGCCGCAGTTCCTTTCGGTGGTACCGGAAGGGCATCGAGAAAGGCCAGTGGGTAGGGCGGTTCTTGCCCGAGTTGGCGAGAGAGTTCGTTGACCTGCTGTTTCAACGCAATCATGTCCAACTCGCGACCTACCGTGGCGCGGTTGAAACGTTCCAGTTCCGCATTGCGCTGAGCCAGTTCCTGGGTCTGTCGGCGCAATGCCTCTTCGACGGCTTTGCGCGCACTGATGTCTGCGATGGTGCCGATCATCCTGAGTGGCGCGCCCTCGGCATCACGTTCGGCCACCCGGCCTCTGCCCCGTATCCACTTGATCTCCCCGGAAGAGGTGACCAAACGGTAGTCGAAATCGCTGGACGGCGTCTTGCCTTGCATGTGGGCTTCCATCGTTTCCAGCACATGGGGCAGATCATCCGGATGCACCGTCTGTTTGAAAAACTCGAAATCCGGCGTGACTTGGTTAGGCAGGTAGCCGGTCATTTCGTAGTAATGTGGCGTCAGATAGGCCAAACCGCTACGTAAATCCCAGTCCCAAAGGCCGTCGCTGGTAGCATTGAGGGCCAACTTAAGGCGCTCTTCGCTGATGCGAAGTTGTGCTTCGGCAGTCTTGCGTTCGGTAATATTGAGGATAAAGCCAATAATTGCCGGACGACCTTGATAGTCGAAGGTGCGTCCATGTAGCTCAACGTCGATGCGACTGCCGTCGCGGTGCAGACCGACAAAAATGTAATGCAGGTCCGCAACCTCGCCATCAATACGCCGTCGCATGATTTCCCCCACTCGTTCACGATTTTCCGGGCTAACCAGATCGGCGACAGACACGTTGTCGATCAGTGCTTCCGGCGAGTCATAGCCGAAGAGGGTCGAAAAGCCGGGATTGACGTAGCGGAAGCGGTCATCCTGAATAATATAAATACCGGCCAGAGATTGTTCCACCAAGGCGCGAAAACGGCCTTCGCTGTCACTCAGGGCCAGTTCGGCCTGCTTACGTTCGGTGATATTTTCGGTCACGATAATGATTTCGCCGGGGTTGGGCGAGTAGATCATGAATGAGAACCAGCGATTGAGTTCGCGCAGATAATGTTCCCAGTTTGTCGATACGCCGGTTGCCGCGACTCGCCCGAAGAGCTCAAGCGATTCCTGGTTGTTCTCGCAATAACTCGGGATGACTTCGCTGATTCTGCGTCCGATTACTGATTCGGTAATACCTGTGACAGTGGCGAATGCCGGGTTTGTCGAGATGTATTCCATATCTACCGGCGTCTCGCCCTGAAAGATGATACGGGCATGGACGACACTGTTCATCATGTTCTCGAACAATGATCGGTAATTCAATTCGCTCGCGTGCAATGCCGCCTCGGCCTGCTTACGCTCGGTAATATCCCGGGAAATACCGAAGATACCGATCATGTTGTCTTCGCTATCGCGCAGGGGGCCTTTAGTGGTGAGAAATACCCTCTCGCCTTGCGATGTGTTAAGTCTTTCTTCCTGAGTAATCGTACGGTTCTCGGCATTCACCTGACGATCGATGGACATCACGAGATCGGCCTGCTCGGAAGGAAAAAGGCTTCGATCGTCGCCGCCCAGCACATCTTCCACCGGCTTGCCGACGAAACGGCTGGCGGCCCGGTTAAACAGGATGTAGCGGCCTTCCAAATCTTTGGCGAAAATAGGATCCTCAGAGCTGTCGGCAATGGCGGCAAGCAGGTGCAGTGCGCGAAGGCGCTCTGTCTGGGATTGCTGTACGGCCTGGGCGAGGGTGAGTTGTTGAGCCTGTCGCAACAGATAAAAACCGGCGCCGGCCATGAACAGGGCCAGCAAGCCTACAAAACCGGTCCACGTAACATCGCCGACGGCTTCGGCATAAAGTTCAGACAGATCCAGCTTGGTCATCAGGAACCAGTCTGTATCGGCGATAGCGCCCACCACAGCGACGACGGGAATGCCGCGGTAATCCAGGCCCTCAATCGGGCTGCCCGGAGATACCGCGCTATTACGCAGCTCGACAAGCAGTTTTTCCGTTGCCATGATGGGCACGGGTAACCCGGTTTCTGTCTCTTCTTGGTGTCCTGGTTTGTCGAGGAGCAGCACTCGGTCGCCATTGCGCTGGAACAACACCGTCTCGCCTCCGGTGCCGGGTACCGGCCGGGTTTGCAGAATGGGGGCAAGCCGATCCGTCAAATCGACGTGCAGGATGACCAAGGGCGGGGGGCCGGAGAGGGTCGTCAAGGGCGTAATGAAATCCAGGCACAGGTTGCCGGCTGCATCGCGGTAAGGGCCGACTCGCCGCACTATACGTTCTGCTGAGGCTGCGCCTTGCAATGGCTGGGCAACGGTAAGCGGCGTCCTGTCGTTCCCCCACAGTTTCTTGCCCCTTGGGTCGAGCAGTACGGCTGCACCAAATCCGCGATTCCGGCTTAATTGTTCCAATTGCATTTGCAGTCGTTCGCCACTCTGCTGATCACCCGATTCTTGCCAACGGCGGAATTGTTCGGTGAAAAAGTCGCTGGTCCGGATAAAGTCCGCATCAGCCTGACTCTCTCTGAGCCAGTCGGCAATCTGACGGGCCTTGATGTCGACATCGGCCTGCAACCGGACAATCGCTTCTTCTTTTTGCTGTGTGAAGGTATGGAATATACCGGCGCCTGTGAACATGACGATGATCGCGGCCAGCGACAGGAAAGGTAATCCCAGTCCGTGTGAGTCCGCCGGGAGTGCTGCAGACGTCGTATCGCCGCCGATCCAACGCAGCATCAGGCCATAGAGCAGCAATGAAGTTACGCCGACGAATAACCAGCCCTTGAGCATGCTGGCCAGGATGATCTGGTTCGGATCGTTGAAGAGTATCTGTACCCATTTGTCGGACAGCAGTATCCAGCAGGCGGCGAACACGGCATAGACCAGAACGATGGCTAGAATTCCGCCACGGTTGGCGGGTTCCGGTCGCGGCGACAAGGGGGCGGTATCGGGTGGCATTGGCTGGGCAGCTCGTTATATTAGTGATCCGGATTGGATTCGGTGAAGGTGAAGTTGTGCGGCATGGTCATGGTGATAGTGATGAAGGTAGCGGACTCTTCATCCTCGGTCAGCAGGACGTGAATGGCTTGATTCATGGCATTTAATCCGGAATGGGATCGCGATGGCGTTCGGCGATGTCGCAGAAGACGCTGAAATGGGTGAGAAAGGCATCAACCATGTCCGGGTCGAAATGCCTGCCTCGTCCGGCTGCAATGATGCTGCGAACTTCGTCGTAAGGCATGGGTTCTTTATACACGCGGCGGGAAATCAAGGCGTCGAATACATCCGCCAGGGCCATGATGCGCGCCGAAACCGGAATGGCTTCACCGGCGAGTCCGTCCGGATAACCGCTGCCATCCCATTTTTCATGGTGTCGGAGGGCGATTTCCTTGGCTAGAGTCAGGAACACCACCGGCCTTTCTACATCCAGCTCAGCCTCCTCGATGGCCACGGCGCCAAGACGGGCATGGGTTTTCATGATCTCCCATTCTTCCGGCGTCAACTTGCCGGGTTTTTGCAGGATGGCGTCGGGGATGCCGACCTTACCGATATCGTGCAATGGCGCGGAGCGTGCCAGCAACTGGATGTAACGGTCATTCAGAGTTGCCGAAAAGAGCGGATGGTTTTGTAGTTTCTGGGCGAGCTGTTGGACATAGCCCTGAGTGCGCAGGATGTGATTGCCGGTTTCAGGGTCGCGAGTTTCCGCTAGGTGGGCCAATGCCCGGATGCTGACCTCCTGGATCAACTCGTTTTCGGCCATGCGTTTTGCGATCTCGGCTTCCAGATAGCAGTTTTCGTCACGCAGCCAGTCGCGGGCTTGCTTCAATTCCAGTTGGGTATGGACGCGGGCCAATACAACGGGTGGCACGATGGGTTTGGTGATGTAGTCCACGGCACCCACGTCCAACCCATGCAGCTCAGCTTCGGTGCTGTCCATGGCGGTCACGAATATCACCGGGATGTCTTGAGTAGAGGGATCTGCACGCAGATGCTCGAAGACTTGATAACCGTCCATGCCCGGCATCATCACATCCAACATAATCAGGTCCGGGCATGGCGCGGTACCGGCGATGCGCAATGCTTTCCGGCCGGAAGTAGCGACACGTACCCGGTAGATCGGTTGCAGCAATTCGCTTAAAACGGTGAGATTTTCGGGAGAGTCGTCAACAATCAATATCGTTTGGAGCGTTATCTCTGACATGAGTGGTCCGTAGTGGGTATGGCAATATTTTTTAGCTTAGCATGTAAGCGCTATCGACTTGAATTATAGGGAGCTTAAAAAATAACGCTAGGTTTTGTTGGTATTTCAATAATAAGTATTCAAAAGCAAATACTTATAAAAATAAAGTGAATGCGTAAATTACCGATAAAACAAGCGTTTTTATTAATCGTTAACAGAACCCGATACGTTAGGAATAAATGAATTCGTTTGTTAATCCGCGTTAAAAGACCCGCGTCCGGTTATTGCAAATAACGGTCAAAAGTATTCAACAGGGTTTCCCCGGCATTGTCGCTTTCGGTATTAATGGGTATTGCACTGGATTGTTCTTGTTCGGACAGCGGCTGTGCCGATTGCTGCTGATGGTGCAGCACGGCCACCGTCGCTTCCGATGCATCTTCCTGCCGTTGCTTGATGCGCCTGCAGAGTTCCTGATCGGACGCTTGGAAAGTGATGATATGGAACGGTACGCCGCAGTCCGTCGCAAGCTGCCGAAACGGGTCGCGTTGCCGGGTTTTAAGAAAAGCCGCGTCGATAATGGCCGGGAAACCGGCGTCAAGCACGGCTTTGGCGAGTTCCTTAAGATGCTGATAGGTTTTTAGGCTCACCTCTTGGGTATAAAGTCCGTCGTCAATGCCGCTGCCGGTTTGTACCAATGCCCGGTAGCCGAACAGACGTTTGCGTTCTATATCGGAACGTATCTGGAACGCGCCGATTCTTTCGGCGAGTTGGGCGGCCATAGTGGATTTTCCGGAACCTGAATAGCCGTGGGTAATGATCAGGACGATTGGGCGACGCTTGGTAAATCGCTCGGCCAGATCGGCAAAAACCGCATAGTCGCAACGCGCCTGTTTAGCAACGGCATCGTCGTCGGGTTGCTGGGCCATGCGCAATAAGGACACTTTAGCCCGTACCAAGGCACGGTAAACCAGGTAATAACGCAATAAAGCCAGTCCTTGATAATCGCCGGTGTGTTGCAAATAGCGATTAAGAAAGCGGTAAGCATGACGGTCATAACCAAAATGCAGCAGGTCGATAAACAAAAAAGCCACTTCGCTGATTACATCAACCCAGCGCAGCATTGGATTAAATTCGATGCAATCGAACAGGGTGACCTTATCGTTGATGAGCGTCATGTTGCCCAGATGCAGGTCGCCGTGGCATTCGCGCACAGAGCCTTGTTGCCTCCGCAGCTGCATCAATCCGGTTTGCTTGCGCCATTCGCTGTCGCCCCATTGCTGGATGCGCTGTAGTTGCTGTTTTTGATCGTCATCAACCAATAAAGGTCTGATATGGTCGAAATTCTCGACAAACCAATGGTTGATGTTTGCGCTATCGCCATAGGGAGAGTTTTCATCGGTCTGTTCACTGGTTTCATGAAAATCGGCAACAATATCGGCAAGTTGATCGATTTCATCGGTACCTAGCTGACCGCGCCCGGCGTGTTCGCTTAGCAACTGTCCGGAAGGAAAGCGAATCATTTTGACGGCGTATTCAATAGCGGCACCGGTGCCGCCTATTTTGGGATGCTGCGGCGTTCCGGTTATCGGTACGACCTCCAGATACAGGTCGGCGGCCAAACGCCTGTTGAGTCTTAATTCTTCAGTGCAGCAAAAGTGGCGTTTTTCTAATGTGGAAAAATCCAGGAAACCGAAGTTAACCGGTTTTTTGATTTTGTAGACGTATTGGTCGGTCAGCAGCACCCAGGAAATATGGGTCTCAACGATGTTGCAGGCATTCGCTTCAGATAACGCCTTGATGAGGGTAAGACTTGAATTCAGTGCTGTATTATTGGCCATGTTTACAACCTCCTACGCAATCGATGCGTCCGATGTTATTACTTCATGGCATTGGACGCAATGCCGGAAGGGCAGGGCGGTAAAAAATACGTAATTTGCGCAGTGCCGAAGTGAAGGCTTTAGTCTGCTGTTTTTATCGCGAGCGTCAAAATAAAATCGGTTTCTATTTCGAGTTCTGCAACGTCTTTAATGGCTTGCTGAACGCTTTCATTGGCTCGCCATGCAAAAGGCGTCATCTGTAACAGGGCGATTCTTTGCTGGGGATTCGGGGCGATTTTATAGCTGATGCGCTGTGTATCGATACGGTCAAATCCTTGCGGTACCCCATTCTCTAAAGCATGCTCTTTAGCATCGGCATAGATGAATTCTTTTAATTGCCATAGATGTCTGGGACCTGGGGTCACCGTTAGCAAAAATCCTGACGGTTTTACTATCCGCCCCAGTTCATGCTCATTTGACGGGGCAAATACTCTCAGCACAAAATCAAAATACTGATCGGTATAAGGCAGTCGGTTCGAGCTGGCGACTATAAATCTCGCATTGGGTTGTTTTTTTGCAGCCGCGGCTATCGCAAATTTGGCAATGTCGACGCCGTGCAATATCATCGTGTTTGGGCAATGGGCTTCAATCATCCGGCTGTAGTAGCCTTCGCCACAGCCCAGATCCAGCAGATGTGTGGGTTGATTTACATTGACCATCATCGCCAAGGCTTTGGCCATCGGTTCATAATAACCGGCTTCCAAAAACTCGCGTCTGGCCTGCATCATTTGCTTGTTATCGCCCGGCTCCACGGAGCGTTTATGCTGCACCGGCAAAAGATTCAAATAACCTTCCTTTGCAAGATCAAAGTGATGGTTATTCTCGCAAACGTAGCTTTTTTGAATTAACTGTAGAGAGGTCGCGCAAAGCGGACATACATAACAGGATATTGGCTGGTGAGGTTGATGCATGCGAACAGGGAGGGCTTTACTCGGCTAAGCCGTGTAAAAATAGTAGATGGGTTGAGCGGTTGTTTTTAATGGAAGACAGGATCAACTTAAGTTAACCCCGTCCCCGTTAAAAGTCGGATCTAATTTTGATTAGATTGACTTGTAAAAGCCTAATGCTTTGTTTAATTCAGCAATAGCTTTTTCTTCGTCTGCACTTTTACCGATTATTTGCGCTTTAATAATACTGTCGAGTCCTTGTTTTACAACAGCTTCGTTGCCTGTGATTTGTTCAGAAGCGGTGCGTGCTGCTTTCTCGTGTAAATAAGCGGCATTGAAATCGTGTTTGCCGATTTCAGCTATAGCAGCTTCAATATGTGCAATAACTTCAGTGGCTTTTGCATCTTCAGCGAAAGCAACGTTACTTGCACCAAAAGAGATAGCCATAATAAAAGTAAGTACTGCTTTTTTGATTAAATTCATCATATACCTATGAAGTGTTTTTGGTGTGATTCCCAGACGCTGTCTGAAAATTAATAATTGGGAAGACAATTACTCCCCAGACGCTATCATATACGATTAATCGATTCCTTATACAGCCATTTTTAAATTAAAAAATATGCCTTCAGGAAAGCCGGATAGAGTTGTTTTGACTTGATGCCGTTTTTTATCGGCTGTTGGCAATCTTATAGATAAAAAATCGATAAATAGCGATTGAGTAAGCTGTCTAAAGCCAAAGGTGTGAAAACCTTTTGTGGCCTTGTTCGTCGGTAGCGGCGCCTTTAGCTGGTCTGGGTGGAAGATTTTGATGCACAAGGAATATTCAACACGTAGGGCGCAATAGCCGCTTCGCTTAAAGCGCCTACTGTTGGTATCGCGCATTGCGCCGAATGAGAATCTCGCCATTCGACGCAATACGCTACGCTCACGTCCTACGGATTGTGCCTTGCCGCAGTTACCGGCTTTTTTCGGCTATGACGATGCAATGTTTTTGGGATAGCCGCGCAGGTTTGGTTGCAGCAAAGAGAGATTATTTAGCGTCAACCTGTTTGCCATCTTCGATCATCCGGTTTCCTCGCTCAACTTTGGCTTTGCCTTGCTCGACCATTATTGAACCTTGTTCCAATTCTGTATTGCCTTCTTTGATCAGATCTTTTCCGCGATTAACCATCTGGTCGCCTAGTGTTGGGGCGCTTGAGCATCCTGCCAGTAACGCAATGATTGTTGATGTCAGTATGATGTTAAGTTTTTTCATGGCTCTTCTGTTTGTTTATATCAATAAAAATATTATTGTACAGTTACTAATCAGCGATTAAAAATGTAATTGATAGCAGCAGGTTAGGTTGCAAAAAATGCGCTAAGGTGCAATCCGTAATTGTCACTAAATATCTTTTAACAAACGATTTTGTTCAGAGGCTTCCATCAGCTCCCTGAAATTGTTGACTGCATTCATAAGCAATGGCTCCTGATTGATGTCCGGCAGCTTATTTTGTCCACACTGCTCCAGTGCGTTAATAACATAAGCGATAGTGAGTCTATTTATATCGACGGCAGGCTGGTAAACCTCGTCATCTTCGTCCTGATTTTTAAACTCGACAACAATATGACTTGCGATTAATTTTGATAAAACGGGCTGAATAAAAGCTATCGGTATAACCAGTCTGGTCGCTATTTCGGCTGCGCTTAGCGGATTATTCAATTGAATGAAATTCTTGATAATCAGATGAGTGGTTTGTAAGGCAATGACTTTTTGCAGGGAGAAACTTAAATCGGAAAACCGGTTATTGTTTCGATAAATCTCATAATTCTGTAGAAAAAAAGCCACCTCGCAACCCAATAGGACAATCATCCAACCCGTTTGCAACCAGACGACAAATAAGGGTAACGCCGCAAAACTGCCGTAAATTGCATTATAATTCGATACGCCAATCTGCAGACTTAGGTAAGCCCACTGCACCAGATGATACATAATACCGGTAGCTACACCGGCAATTATGCCCGCCCTGCAATTGATTTTATGGTTGGGCATAAAAATAAAGGTAAAGGCAAATAATCCGATCATCAGCACCAAAGGCAGCAAGCCCAGCGCTTTAATGACCAGCCAGGTGCCGAATTCAGGTAACTCAATAATCGTTATCAGCCAGGTTATCTTTATGTTCAGGAGGACCGTAATGCTGCCGGAAGCTATTAAGATAACGGGCGCCAGCAGCATTAGAGATAAATAATCGCTGAATTTGCGGCTGATTGCTCGCCCTTTGCCTATTTTCCAGATGTGGTTGAATGACTCTTCGATATTGCCAATCACGCTGATAATGGTCCAAAACAGGATAACAATCCCAATCCCGGCAATAACCCCGCTTTTAGTGCTGTCCAGCAGGTTTTGCGCAAAACCGATTAGCTGTAATACCAGCGTATCCCGCTCCGGCGCTTGCTCGATCAAACGCTGCTCAAGCATTTTTTCAAAACCGAAACCCTTGGCGATACCAAACAGCATGGCGATGACCGGCACTATCGACAATAGGCTGTAAAGTGTTAATGCGGATGCCCGTAGCGGACACAGATCTTGGCTGAAACCCTGGACAGACAATATGGCTATTTTCAGCGACTTGATGATTATTGCTTTAAATGGCGGAAGTCTTTGTTCGTGTAACAGCCATATGTCTTCTCTAACAAAACCGGCTATGTTGAGTTCCATCGGCTGACCTCATGCTTTTGAATTAAGGATAATTACTTTTAAGCGGACGCTTTGAATGTAAAAATACGTCAATATCGCACAAGATTGCAAGGCAGGACGCTTCCATTCTTCTTGTTTGCGTGACAGGTATTGCGAATTACAGGCCGCCACGGACATGCGCTGTCGCCAGATAAATCTCACAAATGAAATTGAGCAACGCCATAATCAAGCAGAGCATGGCCGCAACAAATAACGAGGCTATAACTACCGCCATGTTCAGCGCGAAGAATGAACCTAGAAACAATACCGCAACGACCGAACAAATCAGCAGCAAACAGGTTGTGCATAGACCAATCGCCCAATGAATAAGATGAGCGCGCCGCCTTAAGGATTTTAGCTCAGTCTGAATAGCTTGGTTTATTTCAACAGCCGACAACGATCCGCCATGCAAAAATCGCGATCTATCGATAATGCGACCTAAACGGTTGGTCAGTACCGATAAGATAGCGGCAACGCCGGTCAATAAAAACACGGGGGCCACTGCAAGTTGAATGGCATGGGCAATAGTGGTAACAGCAAGTTCAGTGATCATTAACGGGCCTTATGCTGAACGATGCGATAATGTATTTGAGGTGATGGTCTTCCTCCTTTGTCAGTCTATCCTATTGCACGGCAACAAGCGCTGATATAGATGGTATAGCGGGGTATTGGCTGTATGCGGAGGTGGTACAGTTACCGCCAGGATGAAGCCGTGCGTAATATTATCCGGCATTTGAGGTTGTAGGTTGGATTGCAACTTTTCGCAATCCAACCTGCCGAACTACTTAACTTTAACCAGTTCCTTGTCGCCGCTGGAAAAATGACATTTGCTTACGGTAAAGGTGCTGCAATCTTTGGATTCTTCAATCTTCGCGCCGTTCGGGCTGAGCTTGATTTTCAGCTCACAGAAACTGGCCGCGCTTTCAGAATGTTTTTTCATCAGCAATTCGTTTTCGCCGGTGCTTTTGGCTTTGCCGGAAATAGCCTCTGAGCAGTGTGCACCGTCGGCGGCAGACTCAAAGTCCACATTAGCATCGACAGTATAATCGTCGCTGATTTTGGTGACTTTTAAATGACGAACATAATCGCCATCGCGCAATACATAATGATCGGTTGCGGCGAATGCGTTGCCGGAAACCAGCAGCGCAATAGTCAGAAACAAACTTTTTTTCATGATGTTACCTCTTGTTTGATTAAAATTCGAACAACATGGTAGCAGGTGATGGTTTGTTGCTGTTCATGTCGTCTTGGGATGTACTTGGCACAACTGGAAATTATTGTACCTTATTGCAAGCCGTTACTAAAAGACGAGGCGATGAATTACCTGCATACAAGCAATGAGTTGGTATCTTGTTTATCGCTCGTACATTAGCCCGCTTATGCGGCTATAATGCTGAAATGATTCCGGTCTGTACGGGCTGGTTGCGATTCGTGGCGCAGTGCGCCTTAACTACAGATTCCACGTGGCATGTGGCAACGAGATATAAGATTTTTTAATGGCTAACAATTTAATTTTCTCTCCGAAAATTCCGCAAAAACAAGACCAATCACTGATCTGGACGGGTTTGACCGGCTGCGGCGATTCGCTGGCGTTGGCCTCGGCCATTAAAAATGAAGATCGCCTGTTTGTTATGATCACGCGGGATAATCAGACCGCATTGCGGCTTGAGCATGAGTTGTCGTTCTTCTTGCAGGGCGAACACCCCATTTTGAATTTTCCCGATTGGGAAACCTTGCCTTACGATGTGTTCTCGCCGCTGCCGGAAATTATCTCGGAACGGCTGAAAACGCTGGCCTTGTTGCCGCAGGTGAAACGCGGCGCGCTGGTGGTTTCGGTGACGACGCTGATGCATCGGTTGGCGCCCCGGGAACATGTGCTGGCTAATAGTTTTGCGGTTAAGGTCGGCGATGATTTTAATCTGGAGCTGAACCGGATCAAGCTGGAAAGCGTCGGCTATCATTGCGTTTCGCAGGTCTACCAACATGGCGAGTTTGCGGTCAGGGGTTCGATAGTCGATTTGTTCCCGATGGGCAGTAAAGCGCCGTATCGCATTGAATTGTTCGATGAAGAAATCGAATCGATCCGCACCTTCGATCCTGAAACGCAGCGGTCATTGGAAAAGATCGACCGGATCCAGCTGTTTCCGGCCCGCGAGTTTCCGCTCACCGATGAGGCGATCAAGCATTTTCGTCAGGCTTTCAGGGATGCCTTCCCGGAAACGTCGCCTAAAAACCATTTTTATATGGATGTCAGCAAAGGCATCACGCCCGGCGGCATTGAATATTATTTGCCGCTGTTTGTCGATCAAATGGCGTCATTGTTCGACTACCTGCCGAAATCGGCGGTTTTGGTGACGGCGGATACATTTGACGCGACCGCGCAGGCTTTTTATGCCGAAGCCGAAGACCGGTTTCAGCAACGGAAATACGATGCGGACAGGCCGCTGCTGAAACCGGAACTGTTGTTTTTATCGACCGATGAGCTGGTACAAAGAACCGGGGCCTTCGCCCGTATTTCACTCAGCGGCAATACTGCCGAAGACGCCGGCAGTATTGCGTTCAACTGCCGTTCGCTGCCCAATGTCACCATCGACGCCAAACTGGAACAACCGGCTCAAGCGTTGCAGCAGTTTGTAAATAGTTTTGCCGGCAAGATTTTGTTTGTCTCGGAATCGGCGGGGCGCAGGGAAGCCTTAATGGAGAAATTAAGGCAGTACAAGATTACCGTGAAGCAGGTTGAAAGCTGGGATAAGTTCCTCCAGTCCGAAGTATCGCCGTGCCTTCTGGTTGCGCCGATGGATCATGGCTTGTGGCTGGAAAATCCTGCCATCGCGATCATCACCGAAACCCTGCTATCCGGCGAAAAAGTGCAGCAACGGCGCAGACGGCGCAAGTCCGGGGCGCATGAGCTGGAAAATATCGTCAATAACCTGAATGAACTGACCATCGGTTCGCCGGTCGTGCATCAGGAGCATGGCGTGGGTCGCTATTTAGGTTTGCAGACTTTGGAGATTGGCGGCATCGCGTCGGAATTTTTGACGCTGGAATACGCCAATCACGACAAGCTTTATGTGCCGGTTTCATCGCTGCATGTGATCGGCCGTTATACCGGCATGAGCGCGGAAAATGCGCCGTTGCATAAACTGGGCGGCGACCAGTGGGGCAAAGTCAAGCAAAAAGCCATTAAGCGCATCCGGGACGTTGCCGCCGAGTTACTGGAGATTCATGCCAAAAGAGCGGTCAAGCAAGGCCATGCCTTTGCGGTTGAAAATGTCGAATATGCGGCGTTTGCCGATGCGTTTCCGTTTGAAGAAACGCCGGATCAACAGACTGCTATCGAAGCGATACTCGAAGACATGGCCAGCCCGCATCCGATGGATCGGGTGATTTGCGGCGATGTCGGCTTCGGCAAAACCGAGGTGTCGATGCGGGCGGCGTTTATTGCCGTGCAAAACGGCAAGCAGGTGGCGGTGTTGGTGCCGACCACGTTGCTGGCCCAGCAGCATTACCAGAATTTTCGCGACCGCTTTGCCGACTGGCCGGTGCGCGTCGAAGTGCTGTCGCGCTTTGTCAGCCCCAAGCAGCAAAAAGAGATTACCGATGATCTGGAGCAGGGCAAGGTCGATATCGTCATCGGCACGCACAAGTTATTGTCCAAAGAGATCAAGTATAAAGCGCTGGGATTGGTGGTGATCGATGAGGAGCATCGTTTCGGCGTGACCCAAAAAGAGCATTTCAAAAAGTTGCGCAACGAGCTGGACATGTTGACCCTGACTGCAACACCGATTCCACGCACCTTGAATATGGCGATGTCGGGTTTGAGGGATATTTCCATTATCGCCAGCCCGCCGCCTAATCGTCATGCGATCAAGACCTTTATCAGCCAATGGATAGATGCCCAGATCAGGGAAGCCTGTTTGCGTGAAATCAAGCGCGGCGGACAAGTGTTTTTCCTGCATAACGATGTTAAATCGATGGAGAAAATGGCCAGGGAACTGGAAGCGTTGGTGCCTGAAGCGCGGATCGAGATCGCCCACGGACAAATGCCGGAGCGCGAACTGGAGCGTATCATGCTGGATTTTTACCATCAGCGCTTTAACCTGTTGTTATGTTCCACCATCATTGAAAGCGGCATCGACATACCCAGCGCCAATACCATTATTATTAACCGCGCCGATAAATTGGGGTTGGCGCAGCTGCATCAGCTGCGCGGCCGGGTCGGGCGTTCGCATCATCGGGCTTATGCGTATTTTGTCGTGCCGCCGCTTACCTTATTGAGCAAGGATGCGATTAAACGGCTGGAAGCGGTCGAGGCGTCCGGTGATTTGGGCGCAGGCTTTATGCTGTCATCGCATGACATGGAAATTCGCGGCGCGGGTGAATTGCTCGGCGATGACCAAAGCGGGCAAATCCAGGAAATCGGCTTTACTCTGTATACCGAGTTGCTGGAGCGCGCGGTCAATGCGCTAAAATCCGGCAACCAGCCGGAACTTGATGCACCGATGGACAGAGGTCCGGAAGTCGATCTGCAAACTTCTGCGCTGATTCCGGAAGATTATCTGCCGGATATTCATGGCCGTCTGGTGCTGTACAAGCGCATCTCCAACACCGAAACCAAGGACGATTTACGCGAGTTGCAGGTGGAAATGATCGACCGTTTCGGTTTATTCCCGGAGCCGGTAAAAACCTTGTTCAGCGTGGCCGAATTAAAGCAGCAGGCCGAAAAAATGGGTATCAAGAAAATAGAGGCCAATGCCGGCGGCGGGCGCATTATTTTTTCTGCGACGCCCAATATTAATACCGATCAGCTGATTTCCCTGATACAAACCCAGGCGCAGATTTATAAATTCGACGGCGCGGATAAGTTAAGGTTTATCAAGCCGTTTGAAACGACCGAGCAGAAGCTTGAGTTTATCACCGAGTTACTGGATAAATTAACCCTTAAACCGGCCCGCTAAAAAATGACGATGATTAGAATAATGGCTTACGGTTTGGCGGCAATGCTGGGGCTTTTCAGCAGTCAGCTTTTAGCTGAAGGCGGCGCTTATCAAATAGAGCTGATCATATTTTCGCAAGCGATGTCCAATACCGAGGTGTTTGAGCAGACCGCCAGTCAGATTAAGTGGCCATCCGCGTTGACTGAACTGTCGGCTTATAAAAAACCGGATGCTACAGCGCTGGATGACAGTTATGCGGCATTAGCTAAAGATTCGGCTTACCGGCCTATCTTGCATGTTGCCTGGGTTCAGCCGATTGAAGGCGGAGGGGTAATCGCGCCTGTTCATATTCAGGGTGCCGACGGCAAGTTGGATGGTTATCTCCAGCTGCAACACGATCAAGGCTTGCAAATGACGGTTGATTTGGAACTGGGCTCTGATTTTGACGGTGGTTCCGGGAAGGCGGTGATTTACCGGTTAGATGAAAAGCGCTTCATTAAACTGAACGAGCTTTATTACCTGGATCATCCAAAATTCGGGGTGGTCGTAAAAATAAGCCCTTTATAAAACTACGCCCAAGCGCAGGAGTTGAAAAATTGGAGTGTCAGGTTTTTTTATGTTATTAAGGGAAAGCCAGGATAGAGGTCCGATAAGCATTTTCGATGCCCGGGCGTTTGTTAGTTAACCGTCAGCTGTTTTGCCAGGGTTATAGCGATGTGATTTTTAAGAAGTGGGCGCAGATAAGTTGTTGAAAAATAGTGACTGGATTGGGAGCGATCAGGTTTTTAGAATACGGATATGATTATTTATCTGACGTTTGGTAAAAATAAACTGACTGACAAGTTTGCTAAAGAACGGCAAATGCTTTGTTAGTCGAATAATTAACTGACGATTGCGTAGGCATAGAGCAATTACCGAGGAAGAGTAATGAAGAGAAAAGATATAATCCCGACAAGTAAGGAGCGGTTGATGCGGGAGCAGGATTTCATCGTTTCCAAAACTGACCTGACTGGGCGGATTACTTACGGGAACGATATTTTTATCGAGTTTTCGGGGTACGAGGAGCACGAGCTTCTGGGTAGCCAGCACAATATCATTCGCCACCCTGATATGCCGAGGGTGGTGTTTAAGTTGCTGTGGGATTATCTGGCGGAAGACAAGGAGATCTTTGCCTACGTCAAAAACATGTCGAAAGATGGCGGGTTTTACTGGGTGTTTACCCATGTTGCACCGATGAAAGATAAAAACAAACAAAAGATAGGCTACAGCTCTGTGCGCCGCATGCCTAACCCCAAAGCCATTCCGATTGTGACGGATGTGTATCGAGCCATGCTGGATGCCGAACGTAACGCGGGGCCGAAAGACGCTATGGCTGCTTCAGGCGCGGTATTGGGTAATGTATTAAAAGATAAAGGCGTTACTTACGAGGAGCTTATCAATGTTTTACAGTCGCTTTAAGAATAATGAAGCTGCCGCGTTAGCGGTAGTTGCTTTTTGCTGGGCCGGTTCTCTGGTTTACGGGTGGCTACCTGTTTTGGACGGGGGCAGTGTGATCGTGCCGTCTTTGTTGACGGTGGCATCGGTTTTGTCGGTCGTTTGGTGGCGCGCATCAAGAGCAGGCGACCAGCTGCTGTTAAAGAAGTTGCTGAGTGCAAGCCATGAATGGAGGCAGGGATCTGTCGATGTCAGAGTTACCTATATCGGCGGAAAAGAGCGGCCGCTTCAACAGCTCGCCTGGTTGTTGAACGATTTGATGGATCAGGTGGAAACTGCACAGACAGACATGTATTATTCTCTGGCCTATGTAATCTATGGTGATTTTTCTCGGAAGAGCTACCCTGAAGGGTTGCATGGCGGGTTTGCGACGGCGCTGAAGCAGCTTAATGCTGTCGCAAAAACGTTGTCTGCCACCACAAGCGCCATCACTGAATTGATGAACGCCATTGCGGAGGGCGACTTTAATAAAAGGGTTGATGTTAATGTCGAAGGCGAATACCGGCTTGCTGTAGACCGTGCCATGCAAGCCATGCAGGCTATGCAATCTATGCTGGGCGATGTCGGCAACGTTATGGGCGGTGTTGCGCAAGGCGACATCAGTCAGCGCGTTCGGGCCGAAGGGCGTGGCGACCTCGGCAAATTGAAAGACGATATTAACCTCTCGCTTGATGCTCTGGGCAGTTTGGATGATATATCGATTATTGCGAGTGCATTGTCTGAAGGCGACCTGACTAAAACGATCAGCAAGGACTACCCCGGCACCTTCGGCGCAGTGATTGTCGGCATGAATGGCACCGTGGAAAACCTCAGGAGCCTGGTAGAAGAAATCAAGGATTCCACCAACAATATCAATACTGCCGCCAAAGAAATCGCCGCGGGCAACAATGATTTGTCGCACCGCACCGAAGAGCAGGCAGCCAGTTTGGAAGAAACTGCCGCCAGCATGGAAGAGCTGACTTCCACGGTACAGTTGAATGCAAAAAATGCCCAATATGCCAACCAGCTTGCGGTCGGCGCGACCGATATTGCGGGCAAGGGCGTTGCCGTAGTTGATCAGGTGGTAACGACGATGGAAGGTATTAATGAATCGTCACGCAAGATTGTAGACATCATCACGGTGATTGACGGCATTGCTTTCCAAACCAATATTCTTGCGCTTAATGCGGCTGTTGAGGCGGCTCGCGCCGGTGAGCAAGGGCGGGGTTTTGCCGTGGTGGCTGGAGAAGTGCGTAATCTTGCCCAGCGCGCCGCCGCTGCCGCAGGAGAAATCAAGAGCTTGATTAGCGATTCGGTAGAAAAGGTTGAGGACGGCACCAAACTGGTTGCCCAAGCAGGGAAAACCATGGAAGAAATTGTGGGTGCGATTCGCGGCGTTACCGTCATCATGTCCGAGATTAGAAATGCCTCTGTTGAACAAACTTCCGGCATCGAACAGGTTAATCAAGCTATCGGTCAAATGGATGAAGTGACTCAGCAAAATGCAGCCCTGGTCGAACAGGCTGCTGCTGCAGCCGAATCTCTGGAAGAACAGGCGCAGAGTTTGTCGGTTACAGTTGGACGCTTTACTGTTGACAGTAGATCAAATAGTTTACAACCTCCTGCCCGGATAACGCCGGCGGTCAATAAAAGTCCAATGCCGGTCAAGGCAAAACCGTTACAGCCAGCCGGCAGCGATGAATGGGAAGAGTTTTAAGTGGATTGATGGTTGCTAACTCTGTAGGCAGGGATTAGCCTGTTTGAGTGCGTGCGGAAACACCAGTCCCGTGCATGCTTTCTGTTTAAACAGTGTTCAGGTTATAATAGCCGTTACTTACTAAGCCCTGGCCGATTGTCCCGGGCTTTTTTCATTACTATAAGGTGGCTTAGCACCGCCGTTCCGTCTCAATAAAATCAAGAAGCGGACTTTAGAATCGGGGGTGTGGCCTCAGTGATTTTTGGATGATTTACTATTAAAAATATGACACAAAAACTATATATTCAAACCAACGGATGCCAGATGAACGAGTACGATTCCGATAAAATGCGGGATGTGCTCAACGCTTCACATGGATTTGAATTAATTGACGACCCTAAACAAGCCGATGTTTTGTTGCTGAATACCTGTTCGATACGCGAAAAAGCGCAGGAAAAAGTATTTTCGGCTTTGGGTAAATGGCGCAAGATTAAAGACAAGCGTCCCGACGTGATTATCGGCGTTGGCGGTTGTGTCGCCAGTCAGGAAGGTGCAGCGATTCAAAAGCGGGCTCCTTTTGTGGATATAGTATTCGGGCCGCAAACCCTGCATCGTTTGCCTCAGTTGCTCGATCAGGCGCGTAGTCAGCAAAAGCCGGTGGTCGATGTTTCCTTCCCTGAAATAGAAAAATTCGATGCGCTGCCTGAGCCCAGAGCGGAAGGCCCGAAAGCCTTTGTTTCGGTGATGGAAGGTTGCAGCAAATATTGTACGTTCTGCGTGGTGCCTTATACGAGGGGGGAAGAAATCAGCCGTCCGTTGGACGACGTGATCGCCGAAATTACCTCATTGGCCAAACAAGGCGTGCGGGAAATCAATCTGTTAGGCCAAAACGTTAATGCTTATCGCGGCGAAATGGACGATGGCGACATCGCTGATTTTGCCTTATTGCTGCATTATGTGGCGGCGGTGGAGGGCATTGATCGCATTCGTTTTACCACTTCGCACCCGATGGAATTTACTGATGAGTTGATTGAGGCCTTTGCCGAAATTCCGCAATTGGTCGACCATCTGCATTTGCCGGTACAAAGCGGCAGCGACCATATCTTAAAAATGATGAAGCGCGGCCATGCGCGAGCCGACTATATTGAAATCATCCGCAAGTTGCGTGCGGTGCGCCCCAATATTTACCTGTCATCGGATTTTATTATCGGATTTCCCGGCGAAACCGATGCCGAGTTTGAAGAAACCATGTCTTTCATCGAAGAAATCGGTTTCGATCTATCCTTCAGTTTTGTTTATAGCCAGCGCCCTGGAACACCGGCGGCCGATTTGCCGGACGATGTGCCTGCGGACGTTAAAAAACAGCGCTTGGAACGTTTTCAAAATCGCATTAACGAAATGACGGCGGCCATTTCCGAGAGCATGATCGGCACCGTGCAAACTGTTTTGGTTGAAGGGCAGTCTAAAAAGAATCCGTTGCAAATGCAGGGCAGAACAGAGAATAATCGGGTCGTTAACTTTATCGGGCATCCCCGGTTGGCCGGACAGTTTGTCGATGTGCTGATTGCCGAGGCTTTGCCCAATTCTTTACGAGGCCGGATGGTCGATGCTTCCGTTGATAAAATTGCTGGTAACAATTGATTTATGATTTCACAGGAAATTTCCCTGGCTCCAGCCGATAATAGCCGGTTATCTAATTTTTGCGGCCAGTTTGATGAGCATTTACGGCAGATTGAGTCGCGTCTTCAGGTCGAGATTGCCAATCGCGGCAATCAGTTCAAGGTGACGGGCTTGGACAGTTCGGTCAAGGCCGCCTGTGCCGTTATGCAGAAATTATTTGCCAGCACCGAAAAAGAACACCTGACTGCCGAATCGGTTCATTTAGCCATGCAGGATTCATCCATCGATGAATTATTGGATGCTCCGGCAACGTCGACCCAACAAAACGTAAGTATCAAGACCAAATGCGGGATGATCAGGGGGAGAGGGCTTAACCAGCAAGAATATCTGAGGAAAATTGTGACTCATGATATCAATTTTGGCGTGGGACCGGCCGGAACCGGCAAAACCTATCTGGCGGTCGCTTGCGCCATTGAGGCCTTGCAAAGCGAAAAGGTCAGGAAAATTATTCTGGTGCGTCCCGCCGTAGAAGCCGGTGAAAAGCTGGGCTTTCTGCCGGGCGATATGGCGCAAAAAGTCGATCCTTATTTACGGCCTTTGTATGACGCGCTATACGACATGCTCGGTTTTGAGCGAGTTGAGAAGATGATCGATAAAGGCATTATCGAGGTTGCGCCGTTGGCTTTTATGCGCGGACGGACGCTTAATGATAGTTTTATTATCCTGGATGAGGCGCAAAATACCACCGTCGAGCAGATCAAGATGTTCCTGACCCGCGTGGGCTTCGGATCGACGGCCGTGGTGACCGGCGATGTGACCCAAATCGATTTACCCTCGGAAAAAATGTCCGGTTTGCGGCATGTGCTTGAAGTATTAAAAAATGTGGAAGGCATCAGTTTTACCTTTTTTGAGGCGCGCGATGTGGTCAGGCATCCCTTGGTGCAGCGCATTGTGTGTGCTTATGAGGCCTATGAGAAGGCACACAAGGCCGAGTCGTGAACCAAATAGAAATTCAGGCTGTTTTTGAATCGGCAGGCCAGCCGGATCAGCAACAAATCCAGCTTTGGGTCGATACGGCGTTGGACGATTATGAGCAGGACACCGAGATTGTGGTGCGCATTGTCGACGAACAGGAAAGCGCCGAACTCAATGAACAGTATCGCCATAAATCAGGTCCGACCAATATCCTCAGTTTTCCGGTTGACCTGCCTGAAGGTATTGAACTGGATTTACTGGGCGACTTGGTTATATGTGCCCCGGTAGTGGAAAAAGAAGCGCTGGAACAAGACAAGCTATTAGCGCACCATTGGGCGCATATCATTGTGCATGGCGTGTTGCATTTATTAGGTTACGATCACATCGACGATGGTGAGGCCGAGCTTATGGAAAACAAAGAAATAGCCATTTTAAACAAATTACATATAAATAATCCCTATACAGAGGTAAACGATAAATGAGTGATGAACAACCCCCAAGTAGAAACTCCCCGCAGAAAAGCTGGGTTGATAAAATCAGCCATTTACTGACTGGGGAGCCGCAAGACCTTGAAGATCTACTTGAAATATTAAGAGAAGCACGGGAAAAACGTTTGTTGGATACGGATGCGTTATCCATGATTGAAGGCGTTTTGCAGGTGTCTCAAATGCGGGTCAGGGATATTATGATTCCCCGCGTTCAAATGGTTGTCGTACCTAAAGATGCCGAGCTGGAGACCATCATGCCGTTGGTTACCGAGTTTGGACATTCGCGCTACCCGGTCATTGACGGAGACCGGAGCAAGGTGGTTGGCGTCCTGTTAGCCAAGGATTTGCTGGCCCGCATCTTGGAAAATAAAACCCTGAAAGTACATGAAATAATGCGGCTTTCCTGTGTTGTGCCGGAAAGCAAGCGCTTGAATGTGTTGCTTAAAGAATTGCGTACCAACGGTAATCACATGGCTATTGTTGTCGATGAGTACGGCCAGTCGGCAGGTTTGGTCACCATTGAAGATGTGTTAGAACAAATCGTCGGCGAGATTGAAGACGAACACGACGATCATGAAGACGAAGGCTATATTTTTCAGCGCAGTTCAAATGAATATATGATTAAAGCGCTGACGCCTATGGATGAGTTCGACGAATACTTTTCCACGCATCTGGCCACTGATGAATACGATACCATCGGCGGTTTTATTGTCAGTCAGCTTGAACACATGCCCAAAAAAGGCGAGAGTCTTGTCGTGGGCGCCATGAAATTTGAAGTGATCAGGGCGGATAGTCGGCGCGTACACTTATTAAAACTAAAGATAATTGAGTAGCCGGGCGTAGGTTTGGGTAGTCTTGCTGGTGTTGTTTATAAGGTCAAGTCTAAGCCATTACAATCAAACCAAGCAGTGAACCCTATGCGCATAGATTTAAGCAGGCGTTCAACTGTGTAGTTGTTGAACACCTGCTTTTTTCACATTCCCTTATTCTCTTAAGTTGATGCATGGAGCATCTACCCCAATATGCATTTTTGTGTTCGTTTCTTAGCATCCACTTTGTTTTTGGTGCCGCTATAATTTGTCCTCGGGCTCGTTGTTATTAGTTCTCTGATGCCAGATTCCATGACGAATAGAGGTTGACGTTATTTGTAAGTATCTAATGTTACGCAGTTAGTCGAATTTCGGCCGCTTTAACATTAAGGAGTCGCTAGCGCGACACTTGATTGAATCGGGTTGTCGCCCCCGAAGACGAGTTACTTTCTTTTGCTTCGCCAAAAGAAAGTAACCAAAGAAAAGGCGACCCGGTTACCGCTTACTTCCTGCGCTCCTCGCTTTTATCGAGGGTCAGCAGAAGGGGCTCCTGCCCCTCTGCTGACGCGCGGCATCCCTGCCGCGCCCCTAACGGGCTGTTCTCGATAAAAGCTCCGGTGCTCGGCGCGGCAAACGGGAGAAATACCA